>Ga0210409_10001204_pt1 | contig 35027 bp, 31 predicted proteins | sample IncBWH17MmetaG_FD_161649 | JGI IMG/M metagenome (GOLD analysis project Ga0210409, IMG submission 161649) | Forest soil microbial communities from Barre Woods Harvard Forest LTER site, Petersham, Massachusetts, United States - Inc-BW-H-17-M | ecosystem: Environmental > Terrestrial > Soil >... | reverse complement strand
CTACGAGCCCGGCTCCAACTTGTCGAGGATCACGGATCGAACAACCCGCTCGAGCTCGGCGATCTCGAATGGCTTGGACACGACGGCCGATCCGGTCGACGTCAGCGCGTCATGCACAGTATCGTTGACATCCCCGGTCAGAAATACGGTTCGCCGCGCCAGATGTGGCTGGATCGCAATCGCCATCGCGTAGAGGGCATCGCCGCGTATGTCGGGCATATGAAAATCCATCAAGAGCCCATCGAACCGTTGATGGTTGAGCTCTACGATTGCCGCGGCGCCACTGTCCGCGACGACGGCATCGAATCCCCGCCGGCGGAGGAGTTGCGCGATAGGGCGCGCAACTGCGGGCTGGTCATCGACGATCAACACTGAAGGCATGCTGCAGGATGCGCTCGGTGTAGACGCCGTCGGCACTCCCCGGTCGGGGAGGATGAGGTGTACCCAATGTGGCGATGACGGGGCTGCCGGCTGATGCGTATCGTGGACTACATGATGACTCGACTTCTCATGATGACCGCCGCCCTCGCAGCGTGGATGCACCCCAGCGTCGCCCGCGGGCAAACGGATTCGATCGGCGCGGCCCGGGCGGTTGAAGCGGCCGAGGCCGCGCTCGATTCCGCGCGCCACTCGGACGACGCCGTTGCTGGCCCCGTGGAGATTGCGACCCGCACCTATGCGATCGCCGCCGCGCGACTCCGCTTAGGCGACTACGACGGCGCTCGTGAATTCGCGCACGTCGCGTTGATCGAGGCCCGGAGCGCGAAGCAGGGGCCGGGCCGCGACCATTTCGACCGAGAGCCCGTCGGTGCGGGAGCGCCACCGCTGCGTGATTCCATTCCGTTCGGCGTCACACCGGTTCGACCATAAGTATGGGAACGGCCTGCAATATCGCGCTCGCTACGGTAGCGTCGCTCGCCATTGCGGTCGTCTCGCTTGCCCAGACTGCCGATGACACGCTCGCGATTCGCTACAAGGGACTCACCCTGACGCCGGTCGGGTTCGTAGCGGCCGAGGCGCTGTTCCGCGGCCGGAACGAGACGGCGGATATCGCGACGGCGTTCAACGCCATACCGTTCACTCACACCACGAATGGGGACTTGACCGAGTTCCGGGCATCGGCACGGCAGTCGCGTTTCGGCGCCCTCGCGGTGGGCATGATCGGCACCACGAGGCTCTCGGGGTTCTTCGACGCCGACTTCTTGAGCGCAGGTACGACGTCGAACTCGAACGAGAGCAACAGCTACGCCTTGCGACTCCGCGACTTTTGGTTCGAAGCAGCGTTCGCGAACGGTTTGATGCTCTCCGTCGGTCAGATGTGGTCACTCCTCACCAGTAACAAGGACAGCATCGGCCAGCATCTCGACGACATTCCTGTGACGATCGACGCGCAGTTCAACGTCGGCTACGACTGGGCACGGCAATGGTCGGCGCGCGTGACGCAGCGCCTCGGCAGCGGCGTGTGGGTGGCGCTGGCCGCCGAAGCGCCGCAAATGACGTTCGGCGGACATGGACTGCCGGCGCAGGTGTTCGTTGGCAATCCGGGCGGAAATGTCCTCAACGCGACCGCGGTGTACTCGACGGATGTCGCCCCCGACGCGATCGCCAAGATCGCGTTCCAGCCTGGCGCCTGGCACTTCGAGCTCAAAGCACTCGGGCGCCTTTTCCGTGACCGCGTCGTCGATCCGAGCTGTACGCTCTCCCCTCGGTGCAGCTTCACGGCCACGCGCGCGGCCGGTGGCATTGGCATCGGGGTCTGGCTCCCGTTCATGCGCGAGAAGCGCGACGTGCTCGACGTCGGGCTCGATGGCTTATGGGGCGCCGGTATCGGGCGATACGGCACGTCGGGCTTACCCGATGCGACCGCTCGTCCTGATGGCACGGTCGTCCCGATACGCGCCGCGCATGCGCTCCTCACGATCGTGGGGCACCCGACGCAGAAGCTCGATGTCTACGCCTACGCGGGGACCGAGTACGCGTATCGTACGGCGTCAGGCGGTGTCGGCTACGGATCGCCGCTGTTCAATAACACCGGTTGTCAGATGGAAGTGCCGGTCGGAACCCGTGCACCGTGCACGGGCGACACCCGCGACTTGTGGGAGAGCACGCTCGGTTTCTGGTACACCGTGTACCGGGGCTCGGTCGGCCGCGTCGCGTGGGGAATGGAGTACCACTACGTCAGCAAGAACACCTGGGCCGGCACGGGTGGTCAGCCGCAGGCGATCGACAACATGGCCTTCACGTCAGTGCGGTACTTCCTACCGTAGTGGTCACCCGTACGGCACCGACAACGACACCTCGGTGCCTTTGCCTTCCTCGCTCACGACCCGCAGCGTGCCGTGCATCTGCTGGACCCGCTCCCGCATGCCGAGCAGCCCCCAGTGGCCGGCGTACGATCGATACGATGGATCGACGCGGAAACCGCACCCGTCGTCTCGCACCGTCAACCGAACGACCCGGCGCTCGTACACCAGCGCCACGCATGCCCGTTGCGCGGACGCGTGCTTGACGGTGTTCGTCAACGCCTCTTGGGCTGTCCGGAGCAGCACGTTCTCCAGATCCGGGCCAAGCGCGGGCGGCCGGCCGGATACGGTCCAATCCAGTTCCAACCCGCTCCCGGCGAGCGTCTGACGCGCGGCGTTCTCGAGAGCGGTCGTGAACGGGCCTTCGGCCAATACTGGCGCGCGTAAGTCCCACACGGCCTGTCGCGCGTCGGCGATCGTCCGCTGTGCGAGCGCCAAGACATCGTCGAGCGGCTTCGTGTACTCGGAGGGCGCATTCAAGCGGCGCGTGGCCGCGCGGAGCGACAGCGCCACTCCGGCGAACCCCTGCAAGAGCGTGTCGTGGATCTCGCGAGCCAATCGCGTGCGCTCGGCGAGGACGGCGGCGAATCGCGCCTCGAGCACCCGCGTCCGCGCCCGGAGCGTCGTGGCCACCAGCACCACGGTAGCGATGGCGGCCGCGATCAGGAACCATGGCGTGAGATAAAAGGGCGGCAGTACGCGGAACGCCACGGCCGCGCCATTCGCGCCCCATGGCCCATCGGCCGCCCGAGCCGCGACGGAAAACCGATATCGCCCCGGCGACAGATTCGTATACGATGCGGTGCGCGAAGAGCCGGCGTCGACCCACGTCGTGTCGAACCCGCTGAGCCGATATCGAAACCGCACGTGGAGTCCCTCACGCAGACTCACGGCGGTGTAGTCGAGCTCGACCCGGCGGGCGCTGGGGCCGATGGTCAGCGGCGCCCCGTCGGGAGCGGCAACGCCGTCCACCGTGACGCGCTCGATGTGCACGAGCGGCGATTCCGTGTCCTCATGTACTAGCGCGGGGTCGAACGAGACCAACCCGCGCTCCATCGCGAACCAGAGGCGCCCCGTTGCAGCTGTCGCGGTCGGCAGCTGCACGCCAACGGCGACCTCGGGGCTCGGGAGACCGTCCGCCGGCATGAACGTCGGCACGGGCCTGAGGCGCGCCGGCCGCCCGCGGGCCACCGAGTCGGCGACTGCATTCAGCTCGGCGAGTGGCACGCGCCTGAGCCCGCGGAATCCAGCCAACCAGAGGTAGCCGTTCCCATCTTCGGCCATCGCCGTCACGAGCTCCGGTACCAAACCATTCTCGCCGCGGATCGTGGCCAATCGTCCACCGGCGATGCGAGTCAGGCCAGCGATCGTACCGACCCATATGGAACCGTCGCTCGTTCCATGGAGCGCAGTGACGACGCTCGCGCCCAGACCATCCGCGACGCGATAACTCGTGATCGTCGCCCGATCGCCCTGATGCAGATCGATCCGAGACAGACCTCTCGATGTTCCTGCCCAAATGCCACCGCGTCGGTCTTCCAGAAGCGTAAAGACCACACTGTCTGCCAGGCCATCGCGTGCGGTCAGAGTCGTCGACTGCTCGTGCCACAGTCGTTGGAGTCCGGCGTTCGTAGCGATCCAGATGCCACCCGAGTGATCCGCGAGTACCGCGTTCGCGGAACCCGTCGGGTACGCGCGCCACGACCCCGCGCGATAGCGCAGCACGCCCGCTCCACGGCGCCCGATCCATACCGAACTGTCGCCCGCGACGGCCATTGAGGACACCATGTCCATTGGGCGCATAGATACGAACGTGCCGGTGTCGGCGTGTACCCGTCGATAGAGACCACCCGTGCGCGGCGCCATCCAGAGCGCGCCGGACCGATCGATCGCGATCGCTCCTGGTGCCGACGTGGGCAAGCCATTCCGTTCCGTAAGCGCTGACAAAGCCACCGAGTGGAATCGATTGAGCCCGTGTCGGGTGCCGACCCACACGTTCCACTGCGCGTCGACATATGCGCATAGGACATCATCGTTCGTGAGACCACCGTTCTCCGCGGTGAGTCGCGTCAACCGCCCCGCGTCGTAGCGGTACAGACCATTGCCCAGCGTGCCGATCCAAAGGCCCCCATCGCGATCCTCGCCGAGCGCTGTCACGACCGCATATCGGCCGGCGCCGGCGAGGCTCACGCGCTCGACGCGACCCGATGCGATGTGGACGATCCCGGTCGTCGTGCCGGCCCATATCGTTCCATCCCGTGCGCGCAGAATCGCGCCGACGTTCTCGTCCCGGACGACACGCGTTACCGTTCCCGCCCGCGGGCGGACGTTGAGCAACCCATACCCGGCGAATCCCAGCCAGAGCTGACCACTATCGCCGGCGGCGATTGATTGCCCGATTGCCCTCGGCAATCCGCCGATCGACACGGGCGCCAGGCGGGATCCGTCTCGCCGCAGCAGCCGACCGTGATCCGTGAGCGCCCACAGAGTACCACTCGAATCCTCGGTCAGGCCCGCGATCGCCTCGCCCACGACCGAATCATCGAGTGCGGCATCGCGGACGAAGTGCCCATCGGCGTACCGGACCAACTCGCGATTGGTGGCAATCCACAGGGCGCCATGCCGGTCGCCGAGCATCGGCTGGATCGCGTAGTCGATGCGCCCCTCGAAGGCAGGTGTAGTGGTGTGATCGAACGTCGTGAATCGCACGCCGTCGAATCGCGTCGCGCCGTTGGTTGTCGCGAGCCATAAATAGCCGTCGCCACTCTGCGCGATGCGCAGGACGACATTGACAGGCAAGCCATGCTCGGCCCGCCAGGCGTCGACCCGGTAGCCGTCGACTGCCGCTACGGTCTCTTGCGCGCGTGCTACGCCGGTGAACGCGACCACGGCGAGCAGGGCTACTCCTCGCATGAGTCCGAATATACCCCAGTCGGGGAGGGCCAGGACTCCGCACCGAGGGAATCCTGTTAGCTGCCCGGCGGCGGCAATGTACATCCCATGACACGCGCCCTCGTGACCGTGACCCTCTTACTTTTGGCGGCGGCAGGCCGATCCCTGGCGCAGGCGCCCACCGACACCACGCCGCCGGCGTATGGCGCGCGCATGGGGCTCGATGAGGTTGTGGCCGCCACGCTGCGGCACAGCCCCACGCTCGCACAGGCGGCCGGCGCCCTGCGCTCGAACCAATCATTGGAGCGGGTGGCAGTCGGAAATTTCCTGCCGTCCGTCACACTCAATTCCGGCTACGTCCAATCGAACCAGGTCATTCCGACCTCGGCCGGCGGATCGATTGGGTCGAACACGGCGTTCAGCGCCCAGAACTATTCCGCTGGACTCGCGGGATCGCTCGACCTGTTCACGGGTGGACGCCGTCGCGCGCAGATCAGCGCCGCGCAGGCGAACACCCGTTCGGCTGACGCGTCGCTCATCTCGACGCGGTACGCGGTCGCGCTTACGGCGCAGAGTGCCTTTTATGCGGCGCAGCACGCGCGCGGTATCGTCGATGTCGGCCAGACCAGTGTGACGAACGCCGAGCGAGCGCTGCAGTACGTGAACAGTCAGCTGCAGAGCGGGACGGCTACCAAGGCTGATCTGCTCCTCGCCCAGTACAATCTCACGGTCGCGCGCCAACAGCTCATTGCCGCTCGCGACACCCTGGCCACCGCGAGCTACGCGCTCGGGCGCCTCGTCGGCGTCGATGGTGCGGTCGATGCGGTCGGCCCCGATTCGCTGCCGAGTCCCACGTTGGCGGTATCGGACTCGGGACTCCTCGCCCTCGCCGCGCATGATGCGCCCGTGGTCCAGGCGGCCGATCAGTTCGCGGCCGCGACACGTGCCGAGACACGCGCCGCCCGCACGGCGTACATCCCGACGATCACGCTCACGGGTGGCTACGACTGGGCCACGCAATCGCGATTCAACGGTGCTGTCCGCCCTGGGTATTTCGTGGCGGTGGGAACGTCGTTTCCGCTGTTCAACGGCTTTCAGCGCGAGAATGGCGTCGAACAAGCGTCGGTGACCGAGACGGTCGCGCGTGTGCACGACCTCGACGAACGCCGGTTCGCCCGCGCCGAGGCGGCGCGGTTGCTGTCCGATGTCCGGGCCATGTGGGATCAGTTGACGCAAGCGACGGAGGCCGTGCGCGTGACCACTGAGGACGTGCGCGTCCAGAGCGCCCGATATCAAGCTGGTGTCGCGACGTTTTTGGATTTGAGCACGGCAGAACTAAACGAGGCGCAGGCCGGTGTGACACTGGCGTTGGACCGGCAGTTGTACCTCATTGCCCGCGCGTCGCTCGAGGCGCTCGTCGGCCGGAGTCTCTGACCATGATGCAACTCGTCATTCTCGCCCTGCGCCGCCCGTACACGTTCATCTGCGGTGCGATCTTAGTGCTGCTCCTCGGTGTGTTCGCGATCACGCGCATGCCGGTCGACATCTTCCCGGCGATCGACCTGCCGGTGGCCACGGTCGTGTGGACCTTCAACGGCCTGGATCCGGAGCAGATGGAGCAGCGCATCACCACGATCACCGAGCGCATTTTCTCGAACTACGTGAGCGGGGTCGAGCACATCGAGTCGCGCTCGTACAACGGCGTCGCGACGATCAAGATCTACTTTCACCCCGGAACGAACACCGCGATCGCGATGTCGCAGTTGACGGCGTCGGCCCAGTCGATCGTCCGCATCCTGCCGACCGGGATCACGCCGCCGGCGATTCTGTTGTACAACGCGACGGACGCGCCCGTTCTTCAGGTCGGCGTCGGCAGCAAGACGCTGAGCGAGGATCAACTCAACGACATCGCCGGCACCTCGGTGCGAACGCCGCTCGCGACCGTCGGCGGTGTGACGATCCCGCCACCGTATGGCGGTCGGCCTCGGCTCGCCATGGTCGACATCAACCTGAACGCGCTGTACGCGAAGGGGTTGAGTCCGGCCGACGTCAGCACGGCGATCAACAACTCGAGCGTGATTCTTCCCACGGGCACGGCCAAGATGGGAAGCAAAGAATACACGATCGGACTCAATACGGCGCCCGACACGATCGAGCGGCTGAACGACATCCCGATCAAGGTCGTCAATGGCGCGATGGTATATGTCCGCGACGTTGCCAATGTGCGGCTCGGGGCTGGCGTGCAGACCAACATCGTGCGGGAGAACGGCAGTCGCGGTACCTACCTGGCCGTGCTCAAAACGGGTGCGGCGTCGACGCTCGCCGTGGTCAACGGCATCAAGGCAATGCTCCCGCACTTGCAGCAACTCGTCCCACCTGGCGTCGATCTCAGGATCCAGGCCGATCAGTCGATCTTCGTCAAAGCGGCGATCACGGGTGTCGTCACGGAGGCCTGCATTGCGGGCTGCCTGACCGCGTTCATGATTCTCCTTTTCATTGGGAGCTGGCGGTCGACGCTCATCGTCGCGACATCGATCCCGCTGGCGATTCTGTGCTCGATCATCTGCCTCATGATTGCTGGGCAGACCTTGAACCAGATGACATTGGGTGGCCTGGCGCTCGCGGTGGGCATCCTGGTCGACGATGCGACGGTCGAGATCGAGAATATCAATCGGCACATCGAGATGGGCTCGCCGATCTTGCAAGCGATCGTCGACGCGGCGAGCGAGATCGCGACGCCCGCGTTCGTCGCGACGCTGTCGATCTCGATCGTGTTCATGCCGATATTCTTGCTGACGGGTCCAGCGGCATCGCTCTTCCGGCCGCTCGCGATGGCAGTGGTGTTCGCCGTGTTGGCCTCCTATCTCTTGTCACGAACGATAGTGCCGACAATGGCGCGCTATCTGTTGGCGCATGATCATGAACAGACGAAGGCGATGCCGGGCGTGTTCGGCCGGATCCATCAGCGGTTCAATCACCATTTCGAGCAGTTCCGGCACGGGTACTTCGACCTGTTGGGTTGGGTCATGGTGCGGCGGAGAGCGGTGCTGATTGCGGCGGGCGCCTTCTGCCTCGGCACGTTCGTTCTGCTGCCGTTTATCGGCGAGGACTTCTTCCCGTCAGTCGATGGCGGACAGTTCGACTTGCACGTCCGCGCTCCGGCGGGCACAAAGCTCGAGTCGACCGAGCAGCTCTTCGAGCGGGTCGAAGCCCAAATCCACAACGTCGTCCCGGCGAGTGACCTGGACCTCGTGTCGGACGACATCGGTCTCAACGGCAATCAAGTCGCGCTCGCCACCGGCGAGCCCGCGACGCTCGGACCGGCCGATGGCGACATTCTCGTCAGTCTCAAGCCGAACCACAAACCCACGATCCACTACATTCGCCGCCTGCGCGAGGTGCTCCCCAGGGAGTTTCCGAGCCTCACGTTCTTTTTCGCACCCTCGGACCTCGTCAGCTCGGTGCTCGATCTCGGGCTGCCGGCGCCGATCGACGTGCAGGTGTATTCGGGCGGCACCGACAAACGGCCCGCGTACAACGTGGCGGTGGCACTCGCCGACAAGATCAAGCGCGTGCCGGGCGCGGTCGACGTGCGCGTCGGGCAAGTGATGGACTATCCCGAGATTTTCTATAACGTCGATCGCGATCGCGCGCAGCAGCTCGGCCTCACGGAGCGCGAAGTCGCGTCGGACGTGCTCGTCTCGCTGTCATCGAGCGGCCAGACCGCGCCGAACTTCTACGTCGATCCGAAAACCGGCACGAGCTACCAGATCACAGTCCAAACACCGCAATACAAGATGTCGTCCATGGACCAGCTCGCCGGCACGCCAATCACGCCGACCGCTGGGCTGGGGAATCTCTCGGAGCCGCAGCTCTTTGGCAATCTCGCGGTCCCGGTGCGCAAGACGGAGATGGCGGCCGTAGATCACTACAACGTCAACCCAGTGTTCGACGTGTACGCCTCCACGGATCGTCGCGACCTCGGCGGCGTCGCGGCCGACATCGACAAGATCGTAGCGCAGGCCAAATCGTCGCTGCCCCGCGGAGCCCAGATCGTGGTCCGGGGTCAGGTGCAAAGCATGCGCTCGTCGTTTCTCGGCTTAGGGATAGGCATCGCCGGCGCGGTGATCCTCGCGTACATCCTCATGGTCGTGAACTTCCAGTCTTGGCTCGACCCACTCGTGATCGTCCTCGGGTTGCCGGGTGCACTGGCGGGGATTCTGTGGATGCTGTTCGCCACCGGTACGACGTTCACCGTGCCGGCGCTCATGGGCACGATCATGGCGGTCGGCGTCGCGACATCGAACAGCATTCTGCTCATCGTCTTCGCCGAGGATCAGCGGCGAGCCGGCCGGTCGGCGATGGCCGCGGCGATGGAGGCCGGCTACACACGACTCCGGCCAGTCTGCATGACAGCCCTGGCCATGATGATCGGCATGACGCCCATGGCGCTCGGCTTGAGTGACGGCGGAGAGCAGAATGCACCCCTTGGACGGGCCGTCGTCGGCGGCCTAATGGTCGCCACGATCTTCACCCTGGTTATCGTTCCCGTTCTCTACACCATGATCCGCACAGGTCCGGCTCCTGTCGAGACGGTCGTGCCGGAGGTCAGCGTCAATGAGCGCCACTGAGACGACCCCAACTCCTCACCCAATCCCGAAACGGCGGCTCGTCGTAGGGGGTGCATTGGCCCTGGTTGTGCTGATCGGAGCCACCGTCGCCGGCACCTTGCCGCGGGTCGCGACACAGCATGCACTCGCGCGAGTCGCCGCGAACGATACGATCCCGACAGTCAACGTCGTGACGGTCACGCGAGCGGTGGCGGCATCATCCCTGACGTTGCCCGGGACGCTTCAGCCTGCCCACCAGGCCGCGATCTACGCGCGAGGAACGGGTTACGTGAAGAAGTTTCTTGTCGATATCGGCAGCACGGTGCGCGCGGGACAGTTGCTCGGTATCATCGAGACACCGGATCTCGATCAACAGCTCGCTCAGGCGCGGGCGATCCTCGCGCAGGATCAATCGATGCTGGCGCTCAATCGCACGGAGGACCAACGCTGGCAGCAGATGGTGCGGGACAGCGTGGTCACGGTCGAACAGTACGATCAGAAGCGGCAGGCGTATCAGGGATCCCAGGCCGCGGTCCTGGGCGACCAGGCCAATGTCGACCGCCTCACCGCGCTCGTGGGATTCGAGCGGATCCTCGCGCCGTTCGACGGCGTCATCACCTCCCGCAACATCGACGTGGGCGCGTTCGTCACGGCGACGGGCGGTCAGAGTGCCACGTTGCCCTCCGGGAGTAGCGTGGCACCGACCAGCCTGTTCGGTATCACGCAGACGGACACCATGCGCGTGTACCTCTCGGTGCCCGAGACCGACGCGCCCTCGGTTCGCGTGGGCGAGACGGCACAAATCGTGGTCAGTGAGCTCCCGAACGACGCGTTTACCGGTCGCGTCGTGCGCACGGCGCGCGCCGTCGACCCGGCGTCGCGCACGCTGCTCACCGAGGTGCAGATCGTGAACACGGCGGGCAAGCTCGTGCCGGGCATGTACGCCAGGGTGACCCTTGGGTTCGACCGCCAGACGCCGCCACTCACCGTTCCGGCATCAGCAGTGCTGTTTCTCCCAGAGGGGCTCACCGTCGCCGAAATCGGTTCGGATCACGTCGTCCATCGGCATGTGATCGATGTGGGGCGCGACTTTGGATCGTACTTCGAGGTCCTCTCCGGAGTGAGCGAAGGGACCCTATTGCTCGACAACCCATCCGATGCGGTTCCCAATGGTACCCGCGTACGGTGGCCAGCACACGCGGACACCACACGCGCTCGACCAGTCACGGTGAGATAACCATGAAACACCTCGCGGTTGTCATGCTGTTCACGAGTGTTGGTCTAGGTTGCGATGGAAAATCGGCGAGCACTGCGGAGGCGAACGGATCCGTCGCCGAAACCGCACCATATCCCGACGCTGGAATTCTGGAGCACGCCGCCGACGATTCGAGTGATTGGACTCTTCCGGCCAAGTCCTATAGCAGCAACCGCGTCACGACGTTGCGCGACATTACGCCGGACAACATCGCGCATCTCAAAAAGGCCTGGGTCACCAAGCTGGCCGACGATGGCCAGCAAGAGGCTGCCCCGATTGTCTGGCACGGCGTCATGTATCTGTCGACACCACACAACCACATTCTGGCGCTCGATGCCGCGACCGGAGCGCTGAAATGGGAAAACCCGTACACCGCGCAGTACACGATTCTCTATTTCGTGAATCGCGGCGTAGGCTTCGCCGATGGCAAGGTTTTCGAGGCGACTCAAGATTGTCACCTGATTGCTGCCGATGCGGCGACGGGAAAGACAATCTGGAACGTGCGCGGTTGTGTCGATACCACGAACAGCCTCTATTCCATGGCCGCGTATCCGTATGACGGCAAGGTGTTCGTGGGAAATGGCGGGGGTGACAACGGCACCCGAGGGTACATGCAGGCGTTCCACGCGGCGGACGGCTCGAGCGCGTGGAATTGGGAAACCCTCAAACACGATACATGGCCCGGCAATTCGTGGGAGCACGGCGGCGGCGCGGTCTGGAGTGGCATATCTGTCGACCCAGAAACGCAAACGCTGTTCCTGCCGGTCGGCAACCCCGGCCCCGATCTGATCCTGACCGGGCGCGAGGGCCCAGATCTCTACACTAACTCGATCGTCGCGCTCGACGTGTCGACCGACCCGCCGCGCGTCAGATGGTACTCGCAGCTGGTGCAGAACGACACGCACGACGTCGATCCATCCATGGCACCCGTGCTGTTCACGGGCCGAGTGGATGGTCACGCACGCGCGATGGTGGCGATCGGAAACAAAGGCGGTGAGCTGTTCATGTTCGACCGCACCACCGGAGTGTTGATCCACAAAGTCGTGGTCGATGACGACTACAACCTGTTCACGAGCGTCCCGACCCCGCAGGGAACGGTCGCCTGTCCGAATCACGGCGGTGGGATCGAGTTCAACGGTGTCTCGTACGATTCGGCGACGAACCTCATGCTGATTCCGAGCACCGACGAATGCGGTGTCTGGAAGACCACCGGGACAACGGCGACGTACGTGCCTGGCCGCGCCTACACCGGTGGCAGCCTGCCGACCCGCCGCGCTGGCACGGGTGTTCTCACCGCCATCGACGTCGCGACGGGCAGAGTCGCCTGGCGCGACTCACTCGGCTTTCCGGCCCAAGGCGGTGTCACGCTGACCGCAACGGGGCTGGCCTTCACGAGCGATCTCTCCGGGCGCATCTATGCGTTCGATATCAGGACGGGCAGGGAGCTATGGCGCGACTCGACCGGCTCGTCGATTGTCGCGCCGATCTCGATCTATCGCGCCAACAGCCGTGCCTATCTCGCCGTAGTAAGTGGCCAACCGGGCGCACAGAGGACACCGAACCTGCCGCCGACCAATGGCGGCAGCGTCGTCACCGCGTACGCCCTCGATGCCAACGGTCCGATGATCAACTCATCGGCCAACCAGGTCCAAAGCGCGCCGTCGCCCCAGGCCCCGGGAGAGGGCGCTCCGGGCAGTACCGGCACAGCGCCCTACACGCCGACGCAGGTACAGACGGGCAAATCTGTCTTCGCGACGCAGTGTGCGTCGTGTCACGGGACCCAGCTCGAGGGCATGTCGGCGCCAGGATTGACAGGCCCGGGTTTCGGACGCGGCAACGTGAACCTCTCGGCGCTACGCACGATCATCACCCAGACGATGCCAGCGACGGCTCCCGGCTCACTCACGCCGGATCAGTACGCCGCGGTCATCGCCTATCTGCTCGCGTACGATTGCGTAACTCCCAGTGGCAATGGCGCCGTGCCATTCCCGACCACCGATCAGCCAGCCTTCAAGGACGTTACGATCGGTGGACGGTCGTGCCCCGTGAAGTGAGGGAGCCACATGCTCTTGCCGTTGCTCATGCTCCTGCAGACGCCGCTTCCCGATCTCCCGACGGCGCGATCGCCGGTGACGATCATGGCGGCGACACTCCCGGATGGACGCGACGCGTACGTCTACCACGGCCAACCCGTACCGCCCGTGATCCGCGTCCAACCGGGCACGCAACTCCACGTGACTCTGATCAACGCGATGACGCTCCCGTCGCGCGAGCCCTGCGTCATGGATCCGTGCGTGCAAGCGACCAACCTCCACTTTCACGGTATGGGCGTGTCGCCGGTTGGGCATGCCGACAACGTGCTGGGGCTAGCGGCTCGACCCGGTGACACGCTGCACTACGCAGTCGACATTCCTCGCGCGCATACACCGGGACTATTCTGGTACCATCCGCATCCACACGGCGAGAGCGACCGTCAGATCGACGATGGCATGTCGGGGGCGATCATCGTCGAGGGGATCGAGCGCTTTGCGCCGGCGGTTCGCGGACTCCGCGAGCGCGTGCTTGTGTTTCGCTCTGTACACGATACCGCGTTGGCCCACGCGGCGCTTGACGCCTTAGCCCCAACGTGCCGATCCGAGCCCGAAGCACCGGAGATTGCCTGGACGATCAATGGGGTCGCCCAGCCGTCGATCGACATCGCGCCTGGAGAGCGCCAGTTCTGGCGGATCGTGAACGCGAGCGGGGACGGGTTTCTCGACCTGGCGATCGACAACGCGGCATGGGAGATCGTCGCGCTAGATGGCTCTCCTCTGGGCGGGCCGCCCCGCGTGTCGCAGCACGTCTCTATCCCGCCGGCCGGGCGCCTGGAGGCGATCGTCACCGGACCATCGGCGGGCGCGGCACTGCGCACGCGCTGCGTCGACACCGGTCCGGATGGCGATCCGGCTCCGGCAATGGTGCTCGCCCATATCGCAGCGGGCACCGCCCAGTCGCGCCCGACGCCTCCGTCCCTGAGCCCCCGCCAACAACGTATCCCCGAGGACGCGCTCGTGGCGCAGCGAAAGCGGCCCGAGGCCGTCGTGACCTTTACCGAGGATGCGGGCGGATTCTACATCAACGCGCACAAATACGATCCGGCTGACAACCCAATCTTCAGCGTGCGCGTAGGATCGTTCGCGCATTGGCGGATCGTGAACCGCACGCGGGAAGTGCATCCGTTTCACATTCATCAGGTGCACTTCTTGACCCCCGACTCGCTGTGGCTCGATACGGTCATCGTGCCGCCGGGGGACTCGTTGGATGTCGTTCTCGACGCGAGAAATCCCGTGATTCGCGGGCTGTCAGTCTTCCATTGCCACATGATCCGCCACGAGGATAAGGGCATGATGGCCAAAGTCCTGTTCACCGATCGGTAATTGCGGCCTTGCTTTTAGATTACGTCCATCATATATTCTGGGCGTATGCCAAGAGCCTCACGAACAGATGCCGAGAAGCACCGACAGGCTGTCGTCGCCTCCGCCGCCCGCTTGTTCCGCGAACGTGGCCTGCACGGCGTCAGCATCCCCGAGATCATGGCTGACGCCAGCCTGACGCACGGCGGCTTCTACCGCAATTTCGAGTCGAAGGACGAGCTGGCCGGCGAAGCTTGCGCTCGGGCGTTCGATGAGTTGGATGCCATGACGGTCGACATCACTGACCGTCATGTGAGTGACAGCGCAGGATGGCGGGAGTTCGTCGAGACGTATCTGTCGCCGTCGCACCGAGACGGTCGCGGCACGGGCTGCCCTGCGGCCGGCCTTTGCACCGATGTCGCGCGTGAAGCGCCGAAGAGCGGCGTCCGCCGCGCGTACGTTGGCGGTGTCCAGCGGGTGGTCCGCCGACTGTCGCATCTCCTATCGCGCATTGGCGATCGCTCCGAGCGTCGCGACGACACGCTGGCCAAATACGCGACGCTCGTCGGCGCGCTGGTCCTGTCGCGCGCGACACGGGGCGAGCCCATCTCTGACGACATCCTCGCGGCCGCACGCCGCACTCTACTCACATAACCCCTTTTTGAGATTGCAGTCATGCCAGACGTTCTTTTAGACGTTCGCGCCGAAACCGCGCCAACCCAATTCGTCGACGCCAACGGCGTCCGCTTCGCGTACCGTCGCCTCGGCCCGGCGGAGGGCGTGCCGCTCGTCTTCCTGCAGCATTTCACGGGCACGATGGACTGGTGGGATCCGTCGGTCGTCGACGGCTTTGCCCGATCGCGCCCGGTCATTCTCTTTGACAATGCAGGCGTCAGCCGGTCCGGCGGAACCACGCCGGACAACATCAAGGCAATGTCCGATGACGCCGTGGCGTTCCTCTCGGCGCTCGGCCTCACGCAGGTCGACCTGCTCGGCTTCTCAGTGGGAGGATTCGTCGCACAGGAGATCGCGCTCGATCACCCGACCCTCGTTCGCCGAATCATTCTAGCGGGCACCGGCCCGCAGGGCGGTGAAGGCATAGTAAACCTGGGCCATGTGTTGGAGCAGGCGATGAAGGCGTCGCCGACAGAGCCGCGACTCTACTTGTTCTTCGATCAGACGCCGTCGAGTCAGGCCGCAGGCAAGGCGTTCATTGAACGTCAGGCCAGACGCACCGTCGACCGCGACCCGAATAGCGGCGACCAGACTTTCCAGGCGCAGTTCAAGGCGATCGTCACGTGGGGCGCGACGCGGGATCCCGATTGGAAGCGTCTCAGCCGGATCTCACAGCCAACCCTAGTGGTGAACGGCCACGACGATATCATGGTGCCGTCGATCAACTCGTTCGTGCTCTTCCAGCATCTGCCGAACGCGCGGCTCGTGCTCTACCCCGACTCTGGACACGGCGCGCTGTTCCAGTTCGCCGACGACTTCGTGGAGCAGGGAACTCGCTTTCTCACGGCTCACGAAGTCACGTCGGTCTGACTTTTACACGGAGAATTTTGGGATGTCACGCACAATCATGCTTGTCGGCCTCCTCGCCGCCGCTGCAGCGCTCGCCCCTAGAGCGACGTACGCGCAGCGCGTGGATGGCGTACGGGCGATGCTTGCACGGTCCGACGCGGTGTTCCCGGTCGCGGCGGCTGCGTCGTCGCGAGCGCAGGAGGACCGGATCGATGGCGAACGGGCGTTGCTAGGGCGCACGGAGATCTTGAGGGAGCCGGCCGTGGCTTTTACCGCCGCCAAGTCTGCGCCAATCGACGGAGTGTATGCCCTCCTCTGCCGTCGCCCCTGACGGTATCACCCACACCATCGTCCAGTCGATCGCATTCCGGCGCCTGTCCATCTTTACCGGAATGCCTATGTCAGCTATTTCCCGCCGTGCATTCCTCGTGGGTGGGACGGCCGTTGGCGCCAGCGTGCTGCTGGGGCCAATGGCTGACGCGGCGGAACGTTCTGGACTTGTGGACGGCCCCCCTCTCAAAGAGTACGACATCGCTACGAATGGCATCTCCTTGCACGTAACCGAGCAAGGGGAGGGGCCAGCCGTTCTTTTCTGCCACGGGTTTCCGGATACTTCCTATACGTGGCGCCGACAGATGACAGTCATCGCGTCAGCCGGATATCGAGCAATTGCTCCGGATATGCGCGGCTACGGACGCAGCTCAGCTCCGGCGGACGCAACTTTGTACACGCCGCTCCATACGGCCGGTGACCTCGTTGGTCTGCTCGACGCCCTGAGTATCGCCAGCGCTGTCCTTGTGGGCCATGACTGGGGCGCAAGTCATGCGTGGAACGCCGCGCTGATGCGTCCTGATCGATTTAAAGCGGTGTTCGGCCTGAGCGTGCCTTACGTTCCGCGTGGGGATATCAGCACCTTCGAGCGCATGCGGAAGTCGGGTCATGAAAGCGATTTCTACATGTTCGCACAGATGCGACCGGACGCCGATCAAATTTGGGCCGACGCCGCAGTCACCGTCCCAGGGGTTCTGTATTGGGCATCGGGCTCTGCTCCAGCCGACAAGCGGTGGAGCCCCATGGATCCTGCACGAAGCCTGTATCGTCCGGCTCCCGGGCCGTTGCCGTCATGGGTGGAACCAGATTACGTCGCTCATAACATCGCTGAATTCCAGCGTACTGGCTTTCACGGCGGGCTGAACTACTACCGCGCCGCCGAACCGTATTTCAATTTGTCCGGCGCTTGGAAAGGCGCGAAGATCACCCAGCCTTCCTTTTACATTGCGGGGAAGGCGGATGGCTTGCAGGCGCTCTATCCACCCGTGGGAAAACTGAGTGCCGGTCTTCCCGGTCTCGTGGGGACACTCGAACTCGACAATGTAGGCCACTGGGTACAACACGAAGCCTCGGCCGAGGTCAGTGACCAGCTCGTGAAGTTCCTGCGCACTTCACAGTGACTGAATCACCTGCATGAAGCGCCGAATCTTCCGCAGGACCAATGCCCGGTTTTGCTCGAGATTGTGCTCCATGCTCAGTCCCGTAAAAAACGTCAGCACCATATCCGCGATAGATTCCGCGCCCATGCTCGTTCGCTCGGCATCGATATTTTGCACGGCGAGATGTTTCAGGTGCGCGATGTGTTGCGCCACGAGTGCCGCCGCCCGGGGTGGCAGAATCGACAGATCGCGCATGGAATTCACGCAAAAACACCCCTTCCGACCTTCCGAGTTGCCTGGCCCAAGTCGAAGAAACCGTTCGATGTTGCGCCAACCAAGAGGTTGGGCGGTGAGGAGTCCTCTCTTGCCCTGATCCTCGATATAGTAACGAAGACTCTCTAGGAAGAGATCTTCCTTGCTGTCGAACTCGGCGTACAAACCGGACTTGTTGACACCGGTGGCCAGCTCCAACTCCTGGAGGGTCGTGTCGGCGAACCCGTGCCTCCAAAAGACCGGCAGGGCCTTCTCTAACACGCCATGCCGGCTGAATTGCTTCGGTCGCCCCATGCACGGATGGTAACGTGGTGAACCGATCGGTGCAAAATACCGGGAACCGGCGCGCCATCGCCGGGCTTATACTGAACTGAGTGGTTCAAATAGGAGCGTTGCATGTCACACCAGGTCGTTTTGATCACCGGCGCGCTGACGGGTATCGGACGCGCCACCGCCGTGCTCTTCGCGAAACAGGGCGCTGACGTTGTCGTATCGGGCCGTCGCGACACGGAAGGCCGGGAATTGGTGAGGGAGCTGAGAGCGCTCGGCGCCAACGCTGAGTTTGTCTATGCCGATGTGCGTGTCGAGGAGCACGTGCGGAACCTCGTCGACCGAACGGTCACGCTGTTTGGGCGCTTGGACATTGCCGTCAACAACGCGGCGACCGAGGGGCTCAAAGGCCTCGTCACCGAGCAGACGGCGGAGAGCTACGCGGCCACGTTCGATACCAACGTGTTGGGCGTATTGCTGAGCATGAAGCACGAACAACGCGTGATGCTCGCACAAGGGAGCGGGAGTATCGTCAACGTTTCATCGGCCTACGGAAGCATCGGGGCCGCCGGCGCATCGGTGTACGTGGCGAGCAAGCATGCAGTGGAAGGGCTGACCAAGTCGGCCGCCCTCGAAACGGCGGGGACCGGTGTGCGCGTCAATGTGGTAGCGCCAGGAACCACGGATACGGGCATGCTCACACGCTTCACGAACACGAATGAGAACAAGGCCGCGCTTGTCTCGACCGTACCGTTCAAGCGGCTAGCCACGCCCGAGGAGATAGCTCAAGTAATCGCGTTTGTGGCTTCCCCCGACGCCTCATATATGACCGGCGCGTCCATCCCAGTGGATGGCGGAATGCTGGCCGCCTAGGAGCTGGAGACAATGACTGAGCTCTCTGGCAAAACCGCCGTCGTGACCGGTGCCTCCCGTGGCATCGGCCGCGCGAGCGCGCTAGCCCTCGCAAAGGCCGGGGCTAGAGTGCTGGTGCACTACGCCCGGGGCGCCGCCGAGGCGGAGGCCGTGGTCGCCGAGATCGTTGCCGCCGGCGGACGCGCGGTGGCGGTCGCAGCGGATCTCGCCGCCCTTGATGGCGCGCATACGCTGGCCGCCCACGTCCGGGACCTGGTCGACGAGCACCTCGACATCCTCGTCGCCAGCGCGGGCGTCACCAAATCCGCTACGCTCGAGGACACGACGGTCGACGATTTCGATACGCTCTTCGCCGTCAACGTGCGGGCCCCGTTCTTTCTCGTGCAGCAGTTGCTGCCGATCATGGGAGCGGGGAGCAGCATAGTCCTGATATCGTCGCTCGCGGCGCGCCGGGTCGTCGGCACCTTGGCCGCTTACGCGGCGACCAAGGGCGCGATCGAGACGTTGGTCACGCACTTCGCCGCCGCGTTCGGCGATCGTGGGATTCGAGTCAACGCCGTCGCTCCCGGCGTCGTCCAGACGGACATGTCGAGTTTCACCAAGACGGACGCCGGGCGCGATTACACGCTGCGGATGCAGGCACTCAAGCGACTCGCTCAGCCCGACGACCTCGGCGATGTCGTGGCGTTCCTCGCTTCTGACGCCGCACGGTGGATCACGGGTGACACGATCCACGTGGATGGCGGCTCGAAGCTCTGATCGACGCCCCTAAATACTACCAAGTGACACAGAAGGGCGGCTGGGACGATAAATGCGGGCAGCAGTACGAACGGAAAATGCAGAATGGCCACGGTCGGTTGGTCGAACGCAAACTGCTGAAACCGAAATGGCGCAGACAGCATGGCCCTGGCAACCGCATTCAAGAGGCTGAGCAAGCCGAGGCTGTTCCAAACAAGCAAACTTCTCCTCCCAACCCGTCCGCTGCTGAATGCCCACCAGATGAGCGGAGCCGTGAGCCCCACTAGGATGTCGACATTCCCACCCTCGAGCGTCATCTGAGCTGGCACCTGCTTATAGAGGAATAGCCAGTAGAGATTCAACTCGACGAAGACGCGAACGGATTGCAGAAGGACGCACCATTTCAGATCCATGCCTGCGGTCAGGAACAAGCCGACTATGACGACGAGCGGAGGGGCCACGGCCCAGATGAAGTGCGGCGGAAGCGTGTTGGTAATAAGGTAGAAGCCGGACAAAGCAAGCAGCGACTGGGCGCACATCCACAGGATCGTTCCGATGATCGCGGATGGCGAACCACGAACCGCCTTGCCGAAGCCAACGAGGGCGAGGAGGGTGGTGAGCAGAAAAAAGCCTATGAGTGGCAGCGGCATGGGATCAAGATCGGCAAGCGCTAGAGTGCGATCGACTGTACGATGGTATGGAGGCCAAGGTATGACTGGAAAGGCAGAAGATCCACGAATCACGAGAGCGCGTCTCTCCGGACCTGAACAGGTGACCAAAGACGCGACTGTCGCCGAGTTGGGTGCGGGCGGCACGATGACGGTCCTCGTCAAAGGAACGAACGAGTGGGTGTGCACCCCGGGCAACGAGAACATCATCGGCGCGCCGCCAATGTGTATGAATCCGATGGGCATGCGCTGGATGACGGATGCGATGCAAGGCAAGCCGAAGCCTACCAACACCGCCCCGGGGATTATTTACATGTTGTGCGGTGCGACGCAGCACAGCAATACGGATCCTGCGGACAGAACCAGCCCCGCTATTCCGATCGGACCCCATTGGATGATCTTATGGCCCTTCGATGCAGCGGCGTGCGGTCTGCCGACTACCGTTCGCGACAAGGGAGCCTGGGTCATGTTTGCGGGAACGCCTTACGCATATCTGCATGTGTGCGGCACCCCCTGGGATGGCAATGAATACCACGAAGGTGACAAGGCTGTCTGGACGATGCACTACGCTAGCCCCTAGACGAAGGTATGGTCGACTGATGTCGTGACGCGGTGCATCTTTCCGAAGCTGGGTCCCGGAGGCCGTCGATGCAGAACGAACTGGCCGGTATCGTCGATGCGATCCCCGCACTGGTCTGGACGGTGCGGGCGGACGGGCAGGCCGATTTCCTCAACCAGCGCTGGCTCGACTATACCGGCCTCAGCCTCGAGGAGGCGCGTGGCGCCGGTTGGCAGGCTGCGATCTGCCTCACGGATCTGCCCGGGGTCCTCGACTATTTCCGTGCGCTCCAGCGGATAGGAGAGTCTGGGTCGATCGAGGCGCGTATGCGACGCTTCGATGGCACGCACCGCTGGTTCCTCATGCAGTGCAGTCCCCTCCGTGACGACTCAGGAGCAACTGTCGGTTGGTGCTGGTACGTCTCGCACAGCGAGCTCGATGAGCGGAGCCGCGCCGAAGCGCTCCTCGCCGGTGAGAAACGCGTACTCGAAATGGTGGCAAGAGGGCGTCCGCTTGCCGTCATTCTCAATGCCCTGTGCGCGGTTGTCGAAGCGGCTGCTCCAGGGTGCCACTGTTCCGTTCTGCTGATCGATCCGCGCCGCTCGACATTCCATCCCGGGGCGGCGCCAACTCTCCCGTCCGGTTATACCACGGCGATCGATGGCCTGTCAGTGACGCGCACGGTAGGGCCGTGCGGAATGGCGGCGTCCCTGAACACACAGGTGATCGTGTCGGATATCGCCTCGGACGCCCGGTGGGACCGGGATGGGTGGCCCGCGCTGGCGTTGGCGCACGATCTGAGATCGGTCTGGTCCACGCCGATTCTGTCCTTGGCCGGGAATGTGTTGGGCACCTTCGCGCTCTACCAGCAGGAGCCTGGGCGCCCGACGGTACTGCACCAGGCGCTCATTGAGCAGTTCACACACGTTGCGAGCATCGCGATCGAACGCGCGCAGACCGAGGCGGCATTACGGCGCAGTGAGGCATTCCTCACGGAGGCGCAGCGTCTCTCCTCGACGGGCAGCTTTGCGTGGCGCGCCGACAGCGACGAAATCACCTGGTCGGAAGAGCTCTATCGCATCCACGAGCTCGATCCGAGCGTTCCCATGACGCTCCAGCTGGCCGCTACCCGCGTCCACCCGGATGATATGCACCTGTTCGCGGCATCTGTCGAGAACGCTCGGCGTGACGGCAGTGATTTTGAAGTCGAGCCTCGACTGTTGATGCCGGACGGTTCGATCAAATACGTGCACGTGGTCGCCCACGGAACCCGAGACGATAAGGGGGAGCTGGAGTACATCGGCGCGCTGCAGGATGTGACGGATCGCCGGCAGTCGCAGGACGCGCTCGACAAAGCGCGTTCGGAGCTGGCCCATGTCGCCCGGGTCACGACCCTTGGCGCATTGACCGCCTCCATCGCGCATGAAGTCAACCAGCCGTTGTCGGGCATTATGACGAACGCGAGTACCAGCCTGCGGATGCTCGCGGAGGATCCACCCAACGTCGACGGCGCCCGCGAGACGGCGCGGCGCACCATCCGTGATACCCGCCGCGCGGCCGACGTGATTACGCGATTGCGCACGTTGTTCACCAAGAAAGCATGTCCGACCGAATCGGTAGATTTGAACGAAGCCACGCGGGAAGTCATCGCTCTCGCCAGTAGTGACATCCAAAGGGCGCGCGTGTTGGTGCGGGCTGAGTTGGCCGACGACCTTCCGCTGGTCACCGGAGATCGGGTCCAGTTGCAGCAGGTCGTGCTGAACTTGCTGTTGAATGCCACCGACGCGATGAGCGGTGTCGAGGACCGTTCGAGGCAGGTCACCATCACGACCGAGCGCGATGGTGGTGATCGCGTGCGCCTGAGTGTTCAGGACACCGGAATTGGGCTGAATCCACAGGAGATGGAACGGCTCTTCGAGGCGTTTTATACCACGAAGAGCGGCGGCATGGGGATCGGCCTCTCGGTCAGTCGCTCCATTATCGCCCGACATCATGGCCATCTCTCGGCCGCACCCAACGACGGCCCAGGTGCTACGTTTACCTTTTCACTTCCCGCTTTCCACGATGCGCCAGTGCCTGCGGGGATGTCGTGATGGTCGACGCGTCACTCGTCACCGTGGTCGATGACGACGAGTCCGTGCGCGAGTCGCTGCCCGACTTGTTGCGACAGTACGGCTTCGCGACCCAGGCATTCGCCTCGGCGGAAGCCTTCCTCGCATCGGATTGCGTCGGCCGGACCCGATGCTTGATTCTCGACGTCGCCATGCCGCGCATGACGGGCCCGGATCTTCAGCGGGAGCTCGCGCGGCGCCGGCATCACATCCCGATCGTCTTCATCACCGCCCATGCGGATGAGATCGATCGGCCGAGGCTACTCGACACCGGTGCGGTCGACTGTCTCTTCAAGCCATTTAGTGAGTCGGCCCTCCTCGACGCGGTTCACGCCGCGCTCGGTCCCGGCTGATCCCGTGACGGCGCACGCGCACACCACGCCGATCGTGTTCGTCGTCGACGACGATGTCTCGGTGCGTGAGTCACTGGAGGTGCTGATTGGTTACGCCGGCTGGCAGCCGCAGACCTTCGCGACCGCCGGCGCATTTCTCGCCCACCCGCGAGTCATCGTGCCGAGCTGTCTCGTGCTCGACGTCTCTCTGCCCGACCTCAATGGCCTGGACCTCCAACGGCTGATGGCCGTCGACCGGATCGAAACCCCGATCATCTTCATCACGGGCCACGGCGACGTGCCGATGTCCGTGCGAGCCATGAAGGCCGGGGCAGCCGAGTTCCTCACCAAGCCATTCGGGGATGATGTCCTGCTGGACGCGATCCGCCTGTGCCTCGAGCGCAGCCGCGCGGCGATTGGCGAGGAGGCGGAGCGACACGCGCTGCGCCAGCGCTACGCCACGCTCACGGATCGCGAGCGCGAGGTCATGAGGCTGGTCGTCTCCGGCCGGTTGAACAAGCATATCGGCGCCGAGCTGGGCATCTCTGAAATCACGGTCAAATGGCATCGTGGGAGCGTGATGCGAAAGATGAAGGCGGACTCTCTCGCTGACCTCGTACGGATGGCCGCGACGCTCAACTTGGCCCTCGTCGCGCATAGCTGATACTTAGGTATAGTTGTTTCGCGGTGGTTCACCCGGATATATGTGTCGGTGTGAGCGAGACCGCGGTGGGGTTCGAGCGGGAGGCGTTGACATGGCTCGACGACGTCTATCGGTTCGCCTTGTCGCTCACCCGCGACCGCGCAGCTGCCGACGATCTGGTGCAGGACACCTACGTACGGGCCTATCGGTCATGGCACACATTTCAGAGCGGCAGCGACGCCCGTCGTTGGCTCTTCACGATCTGCCGCAACGCGTTTCTCCGTAGGCGAGAGCGCGCCGATGAGCGCTCGCTGACCCAGCTCGATTCTGCGGACGCGGTCTGCAATGCGATCGATCGCCTTCCGGAGCGGTATCGATCCGTTGTCGTGCTGGTCGATGTCGAGGACCAGTCGTACGAGGGCGCGGCGGCTGTTCTGGGCGTACCTGTCCGTACGTTGCGGTCTCGCCTATTCCGCGCGCGGCGCCAGTTGCGTCGGATGCTCGCCCCACACGAAGGTAACGTCCACACCATCGCCTAATGACCAGCGTCAAGATCAACGGGAAGGCATACGACGTAGATGTGCCGCCCGACATGCCGATGCTCTGGGTGTTGCGCGACGTCATCGGCCTGACAGGTACCAAGTTCGGTTGCGGAATCGCCGCCTGCGGCGCTTGCACGATCCACTTGGACGGCCAACCAATCCGCTCCTGCGTGACGCCAGTAAGCGCGATCGCGGGAAAGAGCATCACCACGATCGAGGCGATCGGCGAGACGCCCGCCGGCCGGAGGATTCAGGAGGCGTGGATCGCGCTCGACGTTCCGCAGTGCGGATACTGCCAATCCGGCCAGATCATGTCGGCCTCGGCGTTGATCGCGTCGAAGCCCAACCCCACCGACGCCGATATCGATGCCGCGATGGCGGGCAATATCTGCCGCTGCGGGACGTACGTTCGCATTCGAGCGGGGATCAAGCGCGCAGCGGGACAGGGGGTCTGACGATGCCAACGATCTCACGTCGTGATTTCGTGATGGTCATGGCGGCTGCGGGCGGCGGGCTGCTATTGGGATGCCGTGTCGATGACCGATCCGATCAAACCGCCTTCGCGCCGAATGCGTTCGTGCGGATCGGCGCCGATGGCCGGGTGACGCTCGTCATCCCGCAGATCGAGATGGGACAGGGCATGTACACGGCGTTGCCCATGCTCATTGCCGAGGAGCTGGAAGTCGGACTCGACCAGATCACAGTCGAGCAAGCCCCGCCCAACGAGAAGCTCTATGTGAATCCGCTGTTCGGCATCCAGGCAACCGGTGGCTCGACTTCGGTGCGGGCGTTCTTCGAGCCGCTGCGCAAAGCCGGCGCAGCCGCGCGGATGATGCTCGTCGCCGCGGCCGCCGCGCAATGGCGAGTCGATCCGAGCACATGCCGAGCCAAGGCGGGCATCGTGACGCATGGGCCGAGCGGCCGCTCGCTCACCTACGGCGCATTGGCCAAACACGCGTCCGAGCAGCCAGTGCCCACAGAGCTGACGCTCAAGGACCCGAAAGACTGGACGCTCATCGGCACGCGCGCCAAGCGCCTCGACACGCCGAGCAAGGTGAACGGCTCGGCGCAGTACGGCATCGATGTGAGGCTGCCGGGGATGAAGATCGCCACGCTCGCCGCCAGCCCCGTGGTTGGCGGCAAGGTTGCATCACTCGACGAAGCGAAAGCGATGAGCGTCAAGGGTGTGCACCAGGTTGTCAAGCTCGATGACCTCGTCGCCGTGGTGGCAGACCATATGTGGGCGGCCAAACAGGGATTGGCGGCGCTCAACGTCAAGTGGGATGACGGCCCGAACGGACACATCGGGACCGCCGATGTCCTCAAAGACATTGCGGCGGCGTCCGAGGCGAGCGGCCTGGTCGCCAGAAAGGATGGCGATGGCGCAGCAGGTCTCGCACGGGCCGCGAGACGGATCGACGCGACCTACCACGTGCCGTTCCTCGCGCACGCGGCAATGGAGCCGCTCTGCGTCACGGTGCATGTGCGCCCGGACGCGTGCGAGGTGTGGACGGGATCGCAGATCATGGCCCGCGCGCAGGCGACCGCGGCCCAAGTGACGGGACTGCCGACTGAGAAAGTGATCGTTCACAGCCAACTGATTGGCGGTGCGTTCGGTCGCCGGCTGGAGTACGACTACGTGACGAAGGCCGTCCGTATCGCCAAGCAGGTCGAGGGACCGGTCAAGGTCGTCTGGACGCGCGAAGAGGACATGCAGCAGGACTTCTATCGCCCGTACTACTACGACCGGATTGCCGCGGGATTGGACGCGCGGGGAAAACCGGTGGCGTGGACGCATCGGATCGCCGGCCCGTCGATCATCGCGCGCTTCCTGCCACCCGCGTTTCAGAAGGGGATCGATCCCGATGCGATGGACACCGCCGTGCAGATGCTCTACGACATTCCCGCGGTGCAGATCGAGTACCTCCGGCACGAGGAGCCGGTGCTCAATACGGGCTTCTGGCGCGGCGTGGGAAACACACACAATGACTTCGTGATGGAGAGCTTCATCGACGAGCTCGCCGCGATCGCGAAGGTCGATCCTGTCGCGTATCGGAAAGCGCTCCTCGGCAAAGCGCCGCGCGCGCTGGCTGTGCTCGATCTCGCGGCGGAGAAGGCCGGGTGGGGACACCCGTTGCCGGCCGGCCACGGGCGCGGCATAGCGCTTCTCTATAGCTCGTGGAACACATATATGGCGCAAGTCGCCGAAGTCGAGGTGTCGCCGTCGCATGAGATCCGAGTGTCTCGCGTCGTCTGCGCGTGCGACTGCGGCCAGATGGTCAATCCCGACATCGTCACCGCCCAGATAGAGGGCGGCATCGTCTACGGGATCGGCGGCGCCCTCTGGGGCGAGGTGACGCTCAAGAATGGCCGGGTGCAGCAGTCGAATTTCACGGACTACCGCGTGGTGCGGATGAACGAGAGTCCCGTGATCGAGACGCACCTGGTCGTGAACCACGAGAAGCCCGGCGGCATGGGAGAGCCGGCGACGGCCTGCGTGGCGCCGGCCATTGCCAATGCGGTGTACGCCGTGACGGGAAAACGCATCCGCACGCTGCCGCTGCAAGCCGCGCTATGAGTGAACTGACACGGATCGCCGGCGCGCTGGCGGCGGCGGGGCGGAGTAGGCAGCCCAGCGTGTTGGCGACGGTGGTACGAACCGAAGGGTCGACGTATCGGCGGATCGGCGCGCGGTTGGTGGTGGTCGCCGACGGCACGCGTGTGGGTGCGGTCAGCGCTGGATGTCTGGAGCACGAGGTCGTGCTCCGCGCGGACGGTGTCAGCGCTTCTGGTCTTCCCGAAGTCGTGCAGTACGACACGCGCTCGCCGGAAGATCTCGTGTGGGGCTTCGGTCTCGGCTGCGGCGGGTTGGTCGAGGTGCTGCTCGAGCCACTGACACCGGACGAGGCGGCCGCAAAGGCATTGCGACTCTCAGTCATCGCCGACACCCGGCAACGCATCGTATTGGCAACGATCGTCCGCGCGAGGGCCGATGCGGATATTCGCGTCGGCGACCAGGCCGTGCTGACTGGCGCGAGAGCAAGTCTCGACGGATGCGAGGGCGAGTTGCACGCTGATCTCCAGCGCGTCGCCCGGCAGGTGTTGCGGGACGGCCGCTCGGTCGCCGCGTGCCACTCGTGGAGGGGTGAGGCGATTGACGTCGCCTACGAGGTGATCGTCCCTCGAGTCCGAATCGCGGTGTGCGGCGCTGGCATCGACGCGAAGCCGGTTGTCGCGGCCGCGAGGCGGCTCGATTGGCATGTGACGCTGATCGATGACCGACCTGCGATGGCCGCCGTGCATCGGTGGCCGGACGCGGACCGCATCATCGTGCCGCGGCCCTCGGATGTTGCGGAGCGCGTGGCGGAGCTCGACTGCGAGGCTACCGTCATCATGAGTCACAACTTCGAACGCGATCTCGACTTCTTGGACGGCTGCCTCCGCTCCGCCGTGCGATATATCGGCGTGATGGGCCCTCGCCATCGAACCAACGCGCTGGTGGCGGCCCTTCGACCGCGCGGTATAGTCCTCGACCCAGCCGCGCGCGAGCGCATCCATGGCCCGGTCGGGCTCGACTTGGGTGCCGAAACCTCCGAGGAGATCGCGTTGGCGATCATCGCGGAGGTGCAAGCATACCACGCGGGGCGAATGGGGCGGTCCCTCGCGGAACCGATCAGCGCATGAAGTGGGGTGTGTTCGTGGCGCCCGGTATACCCATGGCGAGCGACGAGGCGTCGCCGGGTGCTGAGCGGCCGATGTGGTCGCCAATGTCATCCACCCTGATCGCCGGCCAACGGGACGCGGTGCTCGTCGACACTTTGCTCACCATCGCGCAGGCCGAGACATTGGCGGATTGGGTCGCGGCCAGCGGAAAGAATCTGACGACGATCTATATCACGCATGGCCACGGCGACCACTTCTTCGGGATTGGGACGCTGCTCGACCGGTTTCCGCGGGCCAGGGCAGTCGCCACACCGGGTGTCGTCCGACTCATGCACCGGCAGGCCTCACCGGAAGTCCTGGCGAGCCGCTGGGGTGCGTGGTTTCCGGCCCAGCTTCCGAGTCGGCCCGTAATCGCCGAGGATCTCGAGGGTCACACGATCGATCTCGAAGGGCATGATCTCGTCGTCGTGGAGGCCGGGCACACGGACACCGACGACACGACCTTCCTCCATGTGCCCTCGATCGACCTCGTGGTCGCGGGCGACGTGGCCTACAATGACGTCCACCTGCACCTCGGCGAGTCGACTCCCGACAACCGGCAGCGATGGCTCGCCGCGCTCGATAGGATCGAGGCGCTCAAGCCGCGTGCCGTCATCGCCGGGCACAAGCGGCCCGGAACCGATGATGGACCCGCGATCATCGAGGCGACGCGGCGATACATTCGCGACTTCGACCGCCTCGTCGGCACCACGGCGACCGCGCGAGCGCTCTACGACGCCATGCTCGAGTGCCATCCCAATCGCGTCAATCCCGGCATGCTCTGGCGATCGGCGCGGGCAGTCAAACCCGACCAACGGTGAGTGTCCATGACGCCTCTCTGCTGGATGATTCGCGCCCCGTTGTTCGTCGCCGGCATTCTCGCCGGCCGCCCGGCGTCCACGCCGCGCGTGACAGTTGTCCGAGCCGCATATGGGATTCCGGCCTTTGCGCGAAAGTACGGCATGAAGTGCTCGGCCTGTCACTTCGCCGTGCCGATTCTCAACCCCTACGGGATCGCCTTCAAGGACCGCGGATACCGGATGAAGAACGGCACCGACGATCTCCGGCTCCAGGATCCGAGCTATTGGCCCGTGTTCGCCTGGCTGTATAAGGCGTATCAGCTCGACGTCAATAGCCTGGGCGACAAGACGGTGCAGCGCTCGGGCGGCTTCACGAACGGACAGATGGTCTTCGGCGGACTCGGGTCCATCAGCGACCACGTGTCGTTTCGCTTCACGCCCGTGATCTACGAGGATGGGATCACCTTCGTCGACGCCGGGTGGGTCCGATACAATCAGGCGTTCGGCACCGACTGGGTGAACCTGAGGGTCGGCGCCATCGAACCGGATCTCCCGCTCTTCGCCGGACGCGAATACAACATGAGCACCCCGCGATTCTGGTTGCAGTACGCGTACACCGCGCCAGGATCGGTGTCACCCTTCAACTTGTCCGGTACGTGGCCCGGCCTCGAAGTCATGGGGCACGATATCGACAGCCACACCCGGTATTCGGTCGAAGTCTTCAACGCCCCCGGAGCGCCGAGAGCCCACTGCGTGTTCTGCAGTCCGGGCGTATTCGGCCGCGTGACCCGCCGCGTCGATCTGCGCAGCGGATTGCTGACCAGCGCGCAACTCGGCGTGTTCGGATCGTACTCGACGTGGCCGGTGGGTCCCGACACCTCGCACCTCGAACCGCAGCAGCGGTACGGCGCCGACCTCGAGCTGTGGCTCCTGTCCGATGTGCTGCCGCTGCGCGTCACGGCGATGGGTCTCACGGGCGATGACAGCCGCCGACTCATTCCACTCGCGAACCGCGACCAGCGGTACAACAGCGGCCTGCTGCAAGTGGACTATGTGCCGGTGCTCCCGCTGGTGTTCTACAGCCGCTTTCAGGTGATCCGGAACGCCACGCAGGCCGTACCCGGAAGTCTCGACACGAGAGGGGATCAGGATTTTCAGATGGTCGGCGCGCACTACTACCTCGAACAGAACTCGCGATTCGACTGGTATCTCGAGCTCACGTATGCCCGCCAACTCATCAAGGCCGCCGCGCCGTCGGGCCAGAGCGCCGCGCACGACTTCGTGTGGGCCGGAACTCACCTCATCTTCTGAGGGCTTGAGAGATGCACGTCATGCAATGGGTGGCCATCGTAGTCGCTCTCACAGCCGCATCGCGCCGGCCGGCGCCGCCACATGGGGATCCGGCCAGCGGCCGCCACGTCTACGAGCGCTACTGCATCCAATGCCACGGTGAACGCGCCGATGGCGCGGGAGAGGTCGCGCGCTGGGCTCGGCCCAAGCCTCGGGATTTCCGCCAGGGCATCTTCAAGTTTCGCTCGACGCCCTTCGGTAGCCTGCCCACGAGCGCTGATCTCGAGCGCACCATTCGCGGTGGCTTGTACGGCACAGTCATGCCCCCGTTCGCGGCGGTGAGTCCTCGAGACCGCGCGGATGTGATCGCGTATCTGCAAACGATCTCGCCGCGCTGGCGTACTGACGGACCAGGGACACCCATCTCCGTGCCCGACGAGCCACGCCCCACGCGGGAGGACATCACGCGCGGCCGGGAGTTGTTCGGCGCCAACTGCTCCGTGTGCCACGGCGACGGCACCGGCAACGGACCTTCATCGGTCGGACTTCTTGATGCGTGGCGAAATCCCATCCAGCCGGCGGACCTCACGAAGGGTCGCGGCAAGGCCACGCGCACGGCGAGCGACATCTATATGAGGATCATGACTGGGATCAACGGAACGCCGATGCCGGGATTCGCGGGGACATTGACTGCCGACGCCGCGTGGCAGATCGCGCACTACGTCCAGGCACTCGGCGGTTGGGCCGGTTCGACCGCGGAGCTCACGGAGCTCGCTGCAACGCTACCACCCCCCGACGTGCTCGCCGCGCCAGCCGCACCAGTCGCGGCACCCAGCGCGCCGCTCGTGGTCCGAATGATGGGTGACGCGCAAGGCTACCGGTTCGAACCGGCCAGTATCACAGCCCACGTCGGCGACGTCATAACGTTCGTGAACGTCTCGGGTGGCCCACACAATGTGAGCTTCTGGCCCGACAGCATCCCATCCGGTACGGCCGCCCAACTCGGGCGGAACATGGGGCCCACGGCGAATCCGCTGAGCAGTGCGCTGCTGGTCCAGCCGAATGTGGAGTATCGCGTCTCACTCGCGGATCTGCCGCCCGGTACGTACAAGTTCTACTGCATGCCGCACCTAGCGCTCGGCATGAAGGGACAGATTGTCGTGCAGCGGTAACGTGGCTACCTGTTTGAGAACCACGCGCAGCTCACGCGCCGCGTCCTCGCCCATCGCGCGAGCGAGCCGGCGCTGCGCCTCGGCCCACATCGGCCTGGCCTTGGCCAAGAGCGCCCGGCCGGCGGCGGTCAGCGCCACCCGGCGGCTCCGGCGGTCCTGCGCGTCTATCACGAGGGTCACGAGGCGGCGCCGCTGGAGCGGACGTAACAGGTGGCCGAGCGTTGACCGGTCCATGACGAGCAGCCGGGCCAGATCCTGGATGGCCACAGGGCCGACCGCCTTGATCCGCGACAGGATGGAGAACTGATTGAGGCCCAGTCCGCTCGGCGCCAGAGTGGCATCGTAGAACTGGGTCACGTGTCGCGCCGCCTGCCGCAGCGCGGCGCAGCTACACACGTCGGGGAACCGTTCCATGGTCGACTGAGTAAGTATGGGCAATTGCACATATTGTCATGGAGGTGGTTCACATGCAAGCCCTGCAGATCGCCCGATTCGGAACGCCCGCCGAGGTTGTCCATCTGGTGAACCTCCCTGAGCCCGAGGCTCCCAAGGCCGGCGAGGTCCTGGCCGCGGTCGAGTACGCGCCGATCAATCACTCGGAGATGCTCAAGATCGAGGGCCACTATCCGTTGCTGCCAGCATCCTTTCCCGCCGGAGTCGGCAACGAGGGCGTCGCCCGAATTCTCGCGCTAGGATCGAACGTCACCGACCTCGCGGTCGGCGATCGGGTACTGATTCCACAGACGCACTACGCGTGGCGCGAACGACTCGTCTTGCCGGCGGCCGGCCTCTTCGCGTTACCCGCTGGCGCCGATCCGAGGCAGCTCGCAATGCTGTCGATCAACCCGCCAACCGCCGCGCTGCTACTCTCCGAGTTCGTCAAATTGCAGCCCGGCGATTGGGTGATCCAGGACGCCGCCAACTCCGGCGTTGGACGCTCGGTGATCGCGATAGCCAAGCACCTCGGCCTGCGAACCGTCAGTCTGGTGCGCCGCCACGAGCTCGTGAGTGAGCTCTGCGCGGCGGGAGCGGACGTGGTCCTTGTCGATGGGCCGGACCTCCGTGCCCGCGTGGCCGCTGCCACATCGAATGCGGCGATCGCGCTGGGAATCGACCTGGTCGGCGGGGAATCGACCGGGGTATTGTCAGGTTGCCTCGCGCCCGGGGGCGTGGTCGTCGTGTATTCCGTTCTGGGCAGTCACTCCGTTGTCGCAGACGGTCTCGATCTGATCTTCCGCGACATCGTGATCCGTGGATTCTGGATTTACGGGCCGCGATACAGGTCATCTCCGAAAATCGCCGCTGGTATGAAGCTGGGCGCGCAGCTTGTCGCCGAAGGTAAGCTCAATGTACCTATCACGGGCGCGTATCCACTCACCGCGGCCGCGGCGGCCCTGTCGCACGCCGAGAGCAGTGGAAAGGTGCTCTTCGCGGTGGGAGGCTGACATTCAGATCGGAATTGACAGTTTCGCGGCGGCGCACAACGAGAGCAGCCGGTCGCTCAGTCCAGCGCAGCGCCTGCGTGACCTGATCGAGGAGGTCGAGCTCGCCGATCAGGTGGGGCTCGATGTCTTCGGCATCGGAGAGCATCACCGCGAGGACTTCCTGGACGCCGCGCCCGCCGTGATCCTCGCGGCCGCGGCGGCACGCACGAGCCGCATCCGTCTCACGAGTGCGGTGACGGTCTTGAGCGCCGCCGACCCCGTGCGCGTGTTTCAGCAGTTCGCGACGCTCGATCTGATCTCGGGGGGCCGGGCCGAGGTGGTCGTCGGTCGCGGTTCGTTCGTCGATGCCTTTCCGTTGTTCGGGTTTCACCTGGAGGACTATGACGCGCTGTTCGCCGAGAAGCTGGGTCTCTTGCTCACGATCCGTGACAACGAGCACGTGACCTGGTCCGGCAAATATCGACCGGCGCTGTCGGGGCAGGGCGTGTACCCGAGGCCCGTGCAGAACCCGTTGCCAATTTGGGTGGGCGTGGGTGGTACGCCCGCATCGTTCGCGCGTGCCGGTGCACTGGGACTTCCGCTGATGGTCGCCATCATCGGCGGGGAGACGCGCCGATTCCGTCCGCTCGTCGATCTCTATCGCGAGGCAGGTGGATCGAAGGTCGGCGTGCACTCCCTGGGTTACGTCGCCGCGACGACCCAGGAGGCAGCCGATGACTTCTTCCCTGGCTATGCGCGTGTCATGACCGACGTCGGGAAGGAACGCGGGTGGCGTGCCATGACTCGCGCGGCGTACGATGCGCAGCGAGGCCCGCAGGGAGCGCTATTGATCGGCAGTCCGGACGAGGTGGTCGAGAAAGTGATGAGGCATAGCGCAGCGCTGGGTGGCGTATCTCGTTTCACGTTTCAAATGAACGCCGCGTCGCTTCCACACGCGAAGTTGATGCGAGCCATTGAACTACTCGGCACGCAGGTCGCTCCCGCGCTGCGCAAGGAGTCGCCCGTTTAGAAGATCGGTCCGACAAATTCCCGCACGATATTCGTCACCGCGTGCGTCCCGAGCGCCGTCGTGCCGAGCCGGAACGCACCATTGATCCCGTACTCATGCTGGTAGAACGCGGTGGTCGTCAGGCCCTCGGCGTACGCACCGGTGATGCGACCCATGGCCAGTACGGAATGCCCGTTGTCATTCTTTGCCAGGACACTCGTGAGGAGCGCGTGGCCCGTTCGCGCGAAGACGTTGCGGCACGTGCACGGGTAATACGTGTTGTCCTCGTGTAGCAGCGCCGAGAGCGACGCCTTGACGGTCTCGTTGGCGGTGCGCGCCACGAAGGCGGTTCCCAACCGCTGTCCGAACCCGCCAGGGTTCTTGTCCCAAAAGTTCGGCGAGCCGCCGATGGTTCCGATGCCCGCGGTCACCACCGGCGAAATCAACGCGATCGGGCCAATGACGGAATGCACATAGTCGTGCCATCGTTCGCTGCCGCTGAGTGGCAAGTAGCCGGGCGCGCGGCCGCTGTCCGATTGCGCGGCGAGTGGTGACGCAAAGAGGACGCACATAACCGGCGCAACCCGCGCGATAACAGAGTACATGATCATTCCTCGAAGTGGGAGATGCGACGGACGATCATCGGACCGCGCACACCGCACAAGCTTGATTCACGCCGTCCACCATTGACGCCGCGCATACAGATTGACTTCGCGCCGCGTGATCGATTGAATACGCGCCCATGTGGAAGCGAATCGTTTTGAGTCTCATCATCGCGGTCGGCAGCGTTCCGGCGATCACACTCGCGCAGCGCTCCGCTCCGCCCGCCACGCTCTCGGTAGTGAGCAGCATCCCCGGGCCCGACGGCAAGTTCGACTACGCCAGCGTCGACTCGGCCGCGCGCCGCCTCTACATCGCGCGCGGTGATGGCGTTAGTTACGTCGATCTGACGGACGGCCGGTTGATCTCCCGGTTCGTCCCCGGGTTGCATGTGCACTCGGTGATCCTTCTGCCGTCCGGACGCGCGCTGAGCACGAACGGCGATGACAACACCGCGACGCTGTTCGAGACCGCGACGGGGAATGTCGTCGCTAAGATTCCAACCGGTCGGGATCCAGACGCGGCGACGTTCGACAGCCAGACCGGTCTGGCGTTCGTCGTGAATTCAGCCGATGGCACCGCAACGCTGATCGACCCTCGGAGCGGCGCGTCACC
>Ga0210409_10001203_pt1 | contig 35027 bp, 33 predicted proteins | sample IncBWH17MmetaG_FD_161649 | JGI IMG/M metagenome (GOLD analysis project Ga0210409, IMG submission 161649) | Forest soil microbial communities from Barre Woods Harvard Forest LTER site, Petersham, Massachusetts, United States - Inc-BW-H-17-M | ecosystem: Environmental > Terrestrial > Soil >... | reverse complement strand
GGCGCCAACGAGAGCGACTTTGTGTTCGTGGCGCGTGGCGCTAAAGCGGAGAGTGACGTCAAAACCGGCTGCGGCTTGCTGGGCCGTGGGTTTAAACTCGGCAAATGTGTTTTTGTACTCGGAGTCACGTCCTTGCGTGTAGGCTACGGGGCTTTCGATGCGCATGCTGCTCACGTCCTGGTAGCCATCGGCTTGCGGCAAGGGAATCCAGAGGCGCACGGCACCGGCGGGATTTTCCGTGGCCGGGAAATACACCTGGTAGGTGAACTCGAACGAGCGCGTCGCGCCTGCCGAAGAAGCGTTGTCTGACCCGGTGAGTTCCGCGCTGGCAGCAACGCCTGCCACAAAAAACCCAAGAAGGACAAGCAGAAAGAAAGAAAGACGACGAGACATGGAGGGACTCCTTGACCGGCGAAGCGGATCGGCTAAGAACTTTGCGATTATACTAGATTCGGGAAATGGATGAAGTTATGACGAAACGCGGAAACCGATGAGCGGACCTCTTAGATTCGGGCTGATACTATTGATTGTAGTAGCTCTGGCTGCTTGCTCACGCGCGACACTTGGCCAAGAGTCGTCCGCCCCAAAGGGCGAAGCGCCAGTTGCTATTGATCCGCTTATTTCAGGAAAGCAAAAGGCTGCTGCGCCGGAAAAAGAGCACCGATTCTGGGATAAAGGGAACGACTGGTTATTCACCGGAGTAGGAGCCTCGCGGACGCTCGATTATTTCTCCACATTGAACATGCGCCGCCGCGGGCGCCAAGAAATTTTTCTAACGAATGATGTCGTCGACAATCATGCGGCGTTCGCCGCGATCGAAGCGTCGGCGACAGGACTTTCCATCGGCGCGGCCTATTTGTTTCATCGCTCTGGGCATCACAAGCTGGAGCGATGGACTTCGATCGCACACATCGGGCTAGCTACGACGGGTTCGGTGCGAAATTATTGTCTGAAGACGGCACACTTCGCGGTGACCCCCGGCGCGGCTTAGTCCTGACAACAACTTGCGTTGCGATTACCAACCCTTTATTCCTCACCTCGAGTCTTGCGCGCTGGCGCTTGGTGCGGCATACTCCCGCGGCGTGCGGCCTTGGTCGGTAACGCACCAGTGGTTCGGCTGAGCGGTTCGCGAGGAGGTCTGGATGGAGCGGTGTGTCTCTGTTCACCGTTTCGGCGTGCGGTTCTGTCTGAGCTTGTGTCTATCTGCTGGAATTTGCGGAGTGATGCAGGCTGCCGCTTTGGCAAGTGCTCAGCCGCTCTCCGCGCAAGCCGTGGCGGCGCCTTCGGTTCGTTCTGAAACACAATCCTCCCCAACGGCGGCTCCGCAGCAACCGAAAAGCGGGGAATACGTTCTCTCGCGCGATCGCTATGAAAAAGCGGTCGCCTATTCGCGCGCGTCTTACACGATGTACTTTGTTTCGGTTGCGCTCAACGTCCTGGCGCTCGTCGTCTTCTTGCGGCTTGGGATGGCCGCGAAGTATCGGGACTGGGCGGAGAGCGTCAGCGACAAGAGATGGGTGCAAGCGATGGTGTTCGTGCCGATGCTTGTTTTGACCGTGGATGTTGTTGAGCTGCCGTTGCGCGTTTACGGGCACGTTCTTTCGCTGCGATACGAAATGTCGGTGGAGAGCTGGGGCTCCTGGTTCTTGGATTGGGCTAAGGAACAGTTGCTGATGGTGGGATTCGCGTTGATTCTTGCCCTGATCCTGTCTGCCGTCATGCACAGGAGCCCGCGGCGCTGGTGGCTGTATTTCTGGTTTGCCGCGCTGCCCGTCGTACTTTTCGTTGTGTTCATTAGCCCATGGTTCATCGATCCGCTCTTCAACAAATTCGAACCCTTGCAAACTACAAATCCGGACTTGGTCGCGGCCATCGAAAATTTGACGAGACATGCAGGTGTTCCGATTCCGCCGGACCGCATGCTTCTGATGAGGGCCAGCGAAAAGACCAACGAGGTCAATGCGTACGTGACCGGACTGGGAGCTTCGAAGCGCGTGGTGGTTTGGGACACCACGATTCAGAAGGCAACGACCGATGAGACTCTCGTTATCGTTGGTCATGAGTTGGGACACTATGTTCTCGGGCATGTTTGGAAGGGATTTTTGTTTGCTGCCGCACTGATGCTCATTGGGTTTTATGCGTTGTTTCGGGCTTTGCACTGGACGCTGGGGCGCTGGGGCGGGGAGTGGCGAATCTACGGCCCTGAGGATTGGGCTTCCTTCGCCGTGCTGCTGCTACTGGTGGAGATCGGAATGTTTCTGGTGTCGCCGGTGGTGAACGGTTTCTCTCGCATGCAGGAACATGCCGCGGACGTCTACGGCTTGGAGGTTACCCACGGGATCGTGCCGGATTCATCCGAGGTCGCGGCGCAAACGTTCCAAGTGTTGGGGGAGGTTGATCTAGCGGATCCAAATCCGCCCGAATTCATCACCTTCTGGCTGTATTCGCATCCGCCTCTGGCGGAACGGCTGGTTTTTGCACACACCTATGATCCGTGGTCGAAGGGCGAACCGCCAAAATACGTGAAATAACTCCATAAGCTAAGTCGCCGCATGGATGTCCGAGCTATCCGTGGCTTGTGGAATGTCTGCGGGAAAAGGCAGCGACCTTATGGCGATTGCCGCAACGGGACATCGAGCACCAGCGCCGGCGGCGCGTGCGTGAGTTATCATAGAAAAAGAGGCCGCACGCCGGGTTGGAGCAGGCACGAAGACGGGCGCTTGGGCCTTCTGCGATGAGTTCAGCGGCGGAACGCGCGATGGCGGCGAGGAGCCATTCCAAACCTCCTTCACGGGCGACAAATTCCAGGCCCCATTTGCTGTTCTGCTGGAGGAGTTCGTCGTGTCCCTCGGTGATGCGCAATACTTCGTTGATGGCCTCGACCCAATCGCGCGACAGTGCCTCCTTCTGGACAAGTGCACTGAAGATCTCTTGCAGGGAAGCATGCAGTCTCTGAGACTTGCCGAGGAGCAGGGCGGCACTTTGAGGGTCATTTTGGGGGAGTGCGAGCAGTCGAGCGCTGCGCTCTGAAGAAATGATTCGCGTAACCAGAAGAAAGCGGAGAAGTTCCTCCCAAGAGAAATCGGAGGAAGAGCCAAGTTCGTTGACGAAATCGATGGAAAGACGGCCACCGATGAGGCTGGTAGAGACGAGAGTGTCAGGCACAGTATTTGCCTCCAAAACCGGTTAGGGCAAATGCACTGGTGCGAAGCCTTGGGTAACCGGTTAATTATAACAAACTAGTTAGGACGTGTCAGATTGTTTTTGGCTTAAACAGAGTTTCGTGGCTTCTGTTCCCAGCATCAAAATTACGTGGCATTCGGAGCTAGTTCTTATGAAATTGGCTGGCGTAGTTATTTCTATGCTCTTTGCAGCGTTCTTGGCTTGGGAATTGAAAGCCGGGGCGGTCGGCCAGACGCAGAGTTCCCAAGTGGTGGTCGCTCGCGCTCCGGTTGTTGTAGAGCTCTTTACCTCGGAAGGATGTTCAAGTTGCCCGCCCGCGGACGCCCTCCTGGCAGCGCTGGATACGCGGCAGCCGTTCGGCTCCGCCGAGATTATCGCTATCGAGGAACATGTGACTTACTGGGATGAGCAGGGATGGAAAGACCCCTTTTCTTCCTCTAGTTGGACCACTCGGCAATATGACTATGCCGGCTCTCTCCATAACGGCAATCCCTACACACCGCAAATGGTCGTGGACGGAACGGCAGGATTTGTCGGCAGCGGCGGGATCAAAGCCCGCCAGGAAATCGAAAAGGCGGCGGCAATCCCAAAAGCTAAAGTGGAGATCAGCGAAGTTTCGCCTATTCAGAACAATTCAGTCGCGTTGAAGATAAGCGTGGAGAAGCTCTTGAGCGCCGCCCCCAAGGACACGGCGGAAGTGATTCTCGCCGTCACGGAGAGCGGGCTGCACTCCTCCGTGAAAGCCGGGGAGAACGTCGGAAAGGAATTGCAGCACTCACAGGTGTTGCGGGAGCTGAAAGTGATCGGCGTTGTCGGAAAGAACGGCCAGGAAGGATTCGCCGCACAACCTGTCGTGAAACTGGATTCGAAATGGAACGTGGGGAACTTGCGGGCCGTCGTTTTGGTGCAAGAAAGAAAAAGCCGGCACATTCTGGCGGCTGCGGCGGTTCGTTTGACGCAGGGAGATATAGCTTCGCGCTAAAGAAAAAGGGCGCAAGCAACAATTTAGATGAAGCGAAAGAAATGCGCGAGCTCTCGCGCAGCACTATGTTAGTTTGTTTCCCAATCAGAGCGACAAGATTGCGTTCAGACCGCCCGGTTCAGCAGGTTCCCCACGCGGGCCTGCTTACGAGCTACGCGCGCGGACGTCAGAAAGTGAAGCGGCTGGTGCGAGTTTCGTTGGAGCAATAAATGGACGACGATTCGTTCGGCACCCCGCCGGCGGCGCAAAAAACTGCAAATCCATCAGCAAGCGGATTTCCCGAAATTGTGTTCCTGAACAAAACGGGGCTGCGCGCGGGCTGGCGGCTCCTGATTTACGCAGCCATATTTTTTGTATCTTGGACGGTTTCCACCTATCTTCTCGGTTTTATCTTGCGGCCGGCCTGGGGTGTTTTTTCTCCGAGTTATCAGTTCCTCGCCGAATTGGCACGCTTTCTTGCGACGTTTCTGGCGGCTTGGATTATGTCTAAGCTGGAAGCGCGTCCGATGTCGGTCTATGGATTGCCCCCTCGAGGCATATTCGGCAAGCAGTTTTGGCTCGGATGCTTTTTTGGCTTCTGCGAAATTTCCGTGTTGGTTGGTCTGATTGCTGCCTTCGGCGGATATAACTTCGGCAGCTTGGCCGAACACGGAGTAGCGATCGCCAAGTGGGCGTTATTTTGGGGAGCTTTTTTCTTCGTGGTCGGTCTATTTGAAGAATTTTTCTTCCGCGGCTATGCTTTGCATACTCTAGCAGACGGCATTGGCTTTTGGCCTGCGGCGATCCTTCTCTCCCTTTTCTTCGGAGCCGTGCATCTCCTAAATCCTGGCGAAGGCTGGATCGGCGTAGCTGGCGTATTCTTCGTGGGTTTGTTCTGGAGTTTCACGCTAAAGCGAACGGGAGCCCTGTGGTTTGCGCTTGGCATGCACGCGGCTTTCGATTTTGGAGAAACGTTTCTATTCTCCGTTCCGGATAGCGGAATGATTTTCCCGGGCCACCTTTCGAACGCGACATTGCATGGGCGGAACTGGCTGACGGGTGGCACTGCTGGACCCGAAGGCAGCGTCATCGATTTTCTGATCCTCGCTGTATTCTTTTTTGTCTTTGACCGTTTGTATCCTGCCAGACAAGAACAGAGATACGTCCCTCCGGCGAACTAAAGGCTTCAGTGCACAAGGTCGGAAGCATAAACGAGGTGTACCCCGCGCGCTTCTGCTTGCGGCAGAATTTCGTTCAACGCTTGCAGCGTCGCGGGGTGGGGATGCCCAATGGCGATGGCTTCTCCCTTATCCTTCGCGCCGCGGAGAGCCAGCTCGAGCTGCTTGCGTACAGCCGATACCTCGGCGACATCGTCGAGGAACGGGACATTCCGGAAACCGGAACGTACACCGAAGCGCTGCGCGGTGTCATAGGCAACGGTCGCTGCGGTGGTGCGGCTGTCCACGTAAAAGAGATTCCATTTCTGAAGAACGGGCATGAGTTCTTCCATAAGCGCGGGATCGGCGGTGGCTTGAGAGCCTTGATGATTGTTGACGCCCGCTGCGTTCGGAACGCTCTGCATCATCTGTTCGAAAAGCACAGGTATATCGCCGGCCGGCATGCCCGGATGGAGTTCCTGCGCTTCCGGCATTTCTTTTCCGACGGATTGCATGGGGAGGTGCAGCATGACTTCGTAGCCGCGGCGATGCGCTTCTTCGGCGATGTCGACAGAGTGCGTATGATTGGGCAAGACAGATATGGTTAGAGGGTAAGGCAAAGCAAAGATAGCATCGGCGGCAGCGCGATCGTTGCCGAGATCGTCAAGGATGATCGCAAGCCGCGCCGTACCGTTCTTTTCGCCCTGCCGCGAAGGAGCCGAAGAAGCGGCGCGTGCCGTCGGGGCGATAATGTGGACCGAATTCGTAATCACGCCACCGCTGCGATAATCCAGCCGCAGAAGTGCCCCTGAACTCGTTGGCTCGTCGCGCGTCAGATTGTTCGTCGTCGCAATGCGATCCAAGGATTGGATGAGATTGGCCACCGATTCCCGCCGGGATTGTTCGGAGCCGCCCGCAGGCAGCGCCACGAAGAGATGATCCGCTCGATCAGAATGCGCACCATCAAACTGGAGGCGGGAGACGATGTCTCCGGGTTGTTTACCGAAACCCGCGGAGGTATGCATCATTTCACGGGTGATGGCGTGGACTTGGCTGGGCGAAAGGTGCTTTGGATGCTCGCTCTTGCAGCTGCAGGAGAAAAGCGCCGCTAGAACAAGAAAGGCTAATGGAGCCGCACTGCTGCACCGTCTGCGGCGTTCGCGTTGGAACACAGGTATTTGACTGGTGGCGCCGCGCCGAACGAACACAGAACGCTAGGCGGCTTTTTTCTGCGGAGCCTTCAAGAGTTCGAGGGCTTTGCGGAAGATTGGATCTTCGGGCGACAACGGGCGGGGAAGCGAAGGCTCTTTCTGCGCATCGGCCGCCGAGCCGCTATCGTCATCGCCGGTGTCCACCTCGTCCTCCGCGGAAGCGCGCACAACTTCGGACGGCACGACGCCTTCTTCGAGAATGGACTTACCATCTCCGTTGTAATAATTGGCGACGGTGAGAAAGAGCGCCGCCCCGTCATCGAGCGAGATCAATTTCTGCTCGGAGGCCATGCCAAAAGTGCGCTCGCCAACAACATCGCCGCGGTGGTTCGCGACCATTGCGGCGGCCAGCACTTCGGCTGCGCCAGAGGTCGTCGCGTCAATCAGCACGGAAACCGGCGCTTTCCAGACCACCTTGCTGGGCTCGGCGGAGAAAACCTGTGCGGAAACCGTTTGGCCACGCAGTGTCGTCAAGGTCCCCGAAGGAACAAAAAGTCTCGCGACGGCGATCGCTTCCGAAACCGGTCCACGCCCGCATTCGCGAAGATCCAGGATCACTTTGCGAGTGCCCTGTTTTTCCGCGTCCACTAGCCGGGAGCGGATTTCGTCGGCGCGTCCTGGATCGAGCGAAGGCAAGCGAAGGACGAGAATATCCGGATCAGCCTTCGCAGTGATGATCTTCGGAACGCCGAGTTTTTCACGCACCAGATCGACTTCATCCGGATCCGCCTTGCCGCGGCGAATCACTCCAACTTTTACTCCGGAACCTGGCTGGCCGTGCAGGAAGTTCATGGCTTGGCCAACGGACATATCCCGCGTCGTGAAGCCCGCAACCGATTCAAAAATGTCGCCGCTATGGATGCCCGCTTTTTGGGCGGGACTATCGGGCAAAACAGAAACCACAATGATGTAGCCAAAACGCTTGCTCAACGTGAGGCCGGCGTCGCCGGTCGCATTCGCGGCCTGTTTTTGCTTGTATTCGGTGTACTCGCGCGCGGTCAGATAGCTGGACTGCGGGTCGAGAGATTCCAGCATTCCGTGGAGCGACCCTGACGTCACCAGACGAAGATTCGGCTCGTCGACGTAATCCTGCTGGATTTTTTGGAGCACTTCGCTGTAGACCGTCAGCGACTTATACGCTTTGTCGTCCGGCGTACGGCCGAGGACATGACCCAGCCCGGCGTAACAAAAGATAACCACCGATACGCAAAGAACTCCAATACGAGCCGTTCGATTCATGCCTCACCTGTCCTCTTCCAAAATGAATGCCCAGCTGTCACAGAAACAGACCTGCAATTATAGCACTCTCAGAAGATGGGACGCGCCGCGAATAAGAAAGGAAGCCTGGGAATTCGAATTGGGAACGGGGGAAAAGTGTCGGGTGGTTGGGCAGAAGACACGCCTAACGGCAAAAATGATGTAGATTAGACACACCAAAACAAAGATCATCTATTCGTGTTCTTATAAGTCACTGAAATAAATGGACAAAGACGGGAAACCATGGCAAACAACATGCTATCTTAGTTGAGGGGCAATGTTCCAATCCACTATAGCGAAAGAGGCGTTTGCTGAAGGTGTGGGTCTTCACACCGGGGTGTTCGGACACGTCCGTCTGCTTCCTGCTCCCGCAGACACCGGTATCGTTTTTCGCCGTACGGACCTCGACAATTTTCCCATTGAGGCACAGGGACACAACGTCGCTCGCGTCAGCTATGCCACCAGCTTGATGAAGCAAGGAGTATTGCTTTCCACAACGGAGCATCTCCTCGCAGCGATCTATTCCTGCCGCATCGACAACATTTACATCGACATTGACTCGATCGAGATTCCCATTTTGGATGGTTCGGCCGAGCCCTTCATGCAAATGCTGGAGAAATCAGGCGTTCGCAAACTCCGCCGCAAGCGCCGCTATTTGAAGGTGCTGAAGCCGCTGGAAGTTGAGGAAGGCGACCGGCGCATCGGCATCTATCCCGCCAACGAATTTCGGGTGCGCTGCTACGTCGATTTCCCGCATCCGCTTGTTGGCCAGCAGGAAGTCGAGATGGTGGTGAACCCGGAGACGTTTCGGCACCTCTTGGCGCGTGCGCGCACATTTTGTTTCGAGCGGGACATCGAGCCGCTGCGCTCGATGGGTTTGATCCGCGGTGGCTCGCTGGAAAACGCCATTGTCTTGACCAACGACGGCGTAATGAATGGACCGCTGCGCTTCCCGGATGAATTTGGCAGGCACAAAGCGCTGGATTTGATTGGCGATTTGGCCCTGGCGGGCTTGCCGTTGCTGGCTCGCGTCGAAGCTTACAAAGCGGGGCACGCCCTTCACACGCAGCTTGTCAGCCGGCTTCTTGGCGACGCCTCACTTTGGACGATTACGACGGCAGAAACAGCGCCTGTTGAACGCGAAGTTCGGCTCACCACGCTGTCTCCCGCGCCCGCTACGGACTAGTCATGCCTTTAACCGCGGGATTCCGCGAAGACCAGTCACACACGAAGGCCGCTCGTTAGATGCTACTGGAGCGGGGGACTTTCCACGGTCGCTGGCACGCCTCTGCTCACGCGGATAACGCCGCTTTCATCTACAAAGAAATGCCGGGTGCCGGTCGTGTTGTCCGTGATGGGATCGGCAGTGATTGTGTAGCTGACGACGCGGCCAAGATTATCTGCTAGGCCAGGCGAGTAGAAAAATCTGTACCCACTCTTTGTCGCATCCGGTGCAGCAAACGCCGCGCCCACTAGGTTGGCTCTTTGGCAGTCACCACTTCCAGGGCCGAGGTTCTGCACCGAGCCCGGAAAGCCGGCGTTCTGACACTTCGCCGCATAGGTCACCATCGCTGTGTTGTAAGTTCGTAAGATGCCCACAGCAGAAGCCTCATTCGCTGCCATACGCGCGCGCAACAGATTTGGGATGGCGATAGCCGCGATGATCAATATGAACGGAATAAAGACCACCTGGGCATAACCCATCACCATGCCCGCTATCGCGAGGCCGTTTCCTTTCAACTGGCCCGCCCTTTTCTTGATGTCCGAGAGCGCCAGGTGCCCCAAAACGATCGCAGGGATAGCAGCAAGAAACGGCAGAATCACGTAGGCCGCGATCCCGAAGATCAGGCTCGCGGTGGCCTTCCCGCTGGTTTCTTGTGGTCCTGTGTAAACTGTTGAGTTTGCAGGGGATAGGGGGGATCGCCCGACCACGGGAGCTGGGATACCAGTGAGGCCGTTACCGCACGAGGGACAAAACGACACACCTTCCTGGACGGATGCCGCACAGCGAGAACATGTTTGCATGCTGGCTTCTCCTTTTGTGAAGCGTCGAACGTTCCTTGGTTCCGGGAGACCCGATGGCGCATGACAGTAGCTAAGACGCCAGATTACGTCCAGAACACATTTTGCAGCAGTCTTGCTCCCCGTGATTGTCAAAGATGAGGCAGAGAGGCGAGAATAGAACCCTCATGTCCAATCACGATCTGGCCATCGTCATTCTTGCCGCGGGAAAAGGCACGCGGCTGAAATCAAGCCTTGCCAAGGTTTTGCATCGCGCGGGGGGACGCACGCTCATCGAGCACGTCATCCGCGCGTGCGCGCCATTGGGCGCAAAACAAACGATCGTCGTCGTGGGGCACCAAGCCGACCAAGTATCGTCCATGGTTGAGCCCCTCGGCGCGGAGGCTGTGTTGCAGCAACCGCAGCACGGCACAGGGCATGCGATGCAAGTTGCGCGGCGCGCTCTGGGCCGCGCGAAACTTGCCGTCGTTTTACCCGGCGACGCGCCGCTGGTGCGCACGGAAACGCTCAAGGCTCTCATCGCCGCACATCGCGCCGGAGATGCCGCTGCCACGATATTGACCGCTGTGCTCGCCGATCCGTCGGGCTACGGCCGCATCTTGCGAAAATCCGAAACCGCCGTCGCGGCCATCGTGGAAGAATCGCAGCTCACCCCAGATCAACGCGAGCTGAACGAAATCAATTCCGCAATCTATTGCTTTACGTTGGATAAACTTTGGCCGGCTTTAGCGCACGTCAAGCCGAACAATCACCATCGCGAGCTCTACCTCACGGATACGATCGCCGTTATGACCGCCAAGAACGATACGGTGCTTGCGGAAGTCGCCCCAGATCCCCGCGAAGTTCTGGGCTGCAACACGCGCGCGGACTTGGCGGAAGTGGACCGCATATTTCGCGAACGGAAACGCGCGGCGCTGATGGATGGCGGCGTCACCATTCAATTGCCCGAGACCGTGCTGATCGATCCGGAAGTGACCGTGGGTGAAGATACGGTGATCGATCCCGGCGTGCAGCTTCTTGGCAAAACCAAGATTGGTGCACGGTGCATGATTCGCAGCGGGAGCGTGCTCACGGATGCGCTTCTTGGTGATGACGTGACCGTCGAGCCGCATTGCGTCGTTGCGCAGAGCCGCTTGGACGATCGCGTGATCATTGGGCCGTTTGCGCGCTTGCGTCCGGACAATCACTTGAAAGCTGGCGCGCGCATCGGGAATTTCGTCGAACTGAAGAAAAGCACCATCGGCGAAGGCACCAAGGCGATGCACTTGACGTATCTGGGCGATACGAAAATCGGCGCAAAATCAAATATCGGAGCCGGCACAATCACCTGCAATTACGATGGCTTTCACAAGTTTCCGACGTCGATCGGCAACAAAGTATTTATCGGAAGCGATAGCGCGCTGGTGGCGCCCGTGCGTATTGGCGACGGAGCTTACGTCGCGGCAGGCTCTACCATCACAGACAATGTTCCCGCGGATGCGCTGGCTATTGCGCGCGGCCGCCAGGTGAACAAGCCGGGCTGGGCTTCCAAGAAACGACGCGAGTTGGCCGCCGCCGAAAATCCAAAGAAAACAAAGCGGCCACGAAAGAAGTCAAAGGCTCGTCGTCCCTCGAAAAAACGCCCTTAAGAACTGCTAAAAACTGCCTCGCGGATTTGGCGAATCAAGTTCCCGCGCGCATTCATACTGTGCCATCGCGGCTGGGCTGCCACCTCGGCGTCCGCTTTGAATCCCAACGGGCCGAGTGCTATCTTCCGGGTCAACGAATGCGGAGGGCGCGTATGGCGGATCCTCAAAACAAGTCGGTCGTCCAATGCAGGATGATCTCGCCGCAGTTCGTCGTGCCGGACGTCGTAGCCGCGGCTGAGTATTACCGCGACGTTTTGGGATTTCGCATTCGCGGTTATTTTCTCGAGCCTCCTATCTATGCAATCGTTGCGCGAGATTCCGTCGAGATACATTTTGGGAAGGCCGACACAGGCACTGCTACCTTGCCCAATATCCAACGACGCGAGGGAAGCATAGACGCCTACATTTGGGTGAACGACCTCGATCCTCTATACGCAGAGTTGAAGGAACGCGGCGCAAAAATTGTCGAGCCTCCGGTGACGCAGGTCTACAAGTGCTATGAAATGATCGTTGAGGATGCTCTCAGATTTCGACTAGCCTTTGGGATGGATATAAGTTCTCGACCGGACTTTTCCTCCCGATCCTGAACGATTCTCGAAGGGATTCTTCCAATGCCCGTGTGTGCTAAAATGAGTGTTCCCCGAATGCCATACGGAGCCAACACGCAATGAAATTCGGAGTCGTAGTCTTTCCCGGATCCAATTGTGATCACGACGCGTTTTACGCCATTGGCAATGTGCTGCACAAACCTGTCGAATTCATCTGGCACCAGTCACAGGACCTCGCGAATTGCGACGTGGTTATTTTGCCGGGCGGTTTTGCGCATGGCGATTATCTGCGCACTGGCGCCATTGCGCGCTTTTCTCCCGTAATGAAGTCTGTCGAAAAATTTGCCAATAGTGGCGGCATGGTGCTTGGCATTTGCAACGGCTTCCAGATTCTTCTCGAAGCAGGCTTGCTACCGGGCGCGATGATGCGCAATAGCGGCCTCCGCTACATCTGCCGGCACGTTCACATTCGTGTCGAGCAAACCGACACGCCGTTTACGAACGCCGCCCAGCGTGGCCAAATCCTGAAGGTTCCCATCGCGCACAACGACGGCAACTATACCTGCGACGAAGCAACGCTCGCGGAGCTAGAGAAAAACCGACAGGTTGTTTTCCGTTACACCACTCCTGACGGATCGGATGACGCTGCCGGTAATCCCAACGGTTCGATGAACAATATCGCCGGCATTTGCAATTGCGAGCGTAACGTCGCCGGACTGATGCCCCATCCGGAGCGTGCGGTCGAATCGGCTCTCGATTCCGACGACGGCTTGGTTGTTTTCAGGTCTATGGTCGAAGCCCTAGTCGGCATTGCGAAGGCCACGGTGTGAGAATGGCCGCGGCTTTTTCGCGGAAGCCCGAGCGGTGCTCGATTCTGTCTCGATTTGAGCGATTCGATGAATGAAGAACTTTGCGATCTAAGCTACGAGGAATTTGTAGGTGCTCGGCAGCGGCACTGGCAACAAGAAGCAAAAAAACCAGGGACGGAGGTCGTTGCGCCAGAAAACGACGGAGCACTGGATGCGGAGGCGGTCAGCAATTTCATGCTGTATGCGCCAGGCCCTGAAGGGTTTTTCGCCGTGTTTGAGGATTCTGACCAAACCGGCTGGTTTTATCTTTACAGCGCGCAACTGAAAAAAATCCTGAGGTGCGCCGACATCTACAATCGCGCGAATGTTGTGGTTGACGAGGACGTGGTGGATATAGGCTGGGCAGTGGACGGCTCTGCATGCGGCCTTGCCGTCTGGGGCGAATTTCGCGCGTTTTTAGGAGTCTCGAACGATCTGGAAATGCATAAGCCGGTTATGAACGCCGAAGAAGACGGCATACCTGCCAGCGAGTGGCCTGCCGGATTTGATCGCTATCTTGAACCGAAAATCGACTGAAGGACCACGACCCGTACAAATGGCTACCGCTAGCGCCGAAATCAAAGTGACTCCGGAAATCGCCGCGGAACACGGCGTTACGCGCGATGAATACGCGCGCATCCTACAAATCCTCGGCCGCGATCCCAACATCACTGAGCTTGGAATTTTCAGCGTGATGTGGAGTGAGCACTGCTCCTACAAATCGAGCAAAGTACACCTGAAGCGCCTGCCCACTCGCGGCAAACTCGTCGTGCAAGGTCCTGGCGAAAATGCAGGCGTCGTGGATATTGGCGATGGTCTGGTCGCCGCATTCAAAATCGAGTCGCATAATCATCCCAGCTACGTCGAACCGTTCCAGGGCGCGACCACAGGCGTCGGCGGCATCCTCCGCGATATTTTTACGATGGGCGCGCGGCCAATTGCGATTCTCGATTCGCTGCGCTTCGGCGAAATTTCTCCACGCAAAGGCACAAGCGACGAAGACGCCGCCAAGAATCGGCGCATTCTCGACGGCGTGATCCGCGGGGTCGGACACTACGGAAATTGTTTTGGAGTGCCGACCATCGGCGGCGAGGTCGGGTTCGAGCCGTGCTATTCGCAAAATCCGCTGGTCAACGCCCTTGCCCTCGGCATCGCGCGCAAAGAAGAAATCTTCCTTGCGAAAGCGAAGGGCATCGGCAATCCCGTCATCTACGTCGGCGCAAAAACCGGCCGCGACGGTATCCACGGCGCATCGCTGCTCGCGTCGGCGGAATTCACCGAAGAATCCAAGCAGAAACGCCCGAACGTGCAAGTCGGCGACCCGTTCATGGAAAAGCTGCTGCTCGAAGCCTGCCTCGAAGCCATGCAAACGGGCGCAGTCGTCGCCATCCAAGACATGGGCGCCGCCGGCCTCACGTGCTCGACGATGGAAATGGCCTCACGCGGCGGCACTGGCATCGAAATCGATCTCGCCAAAGTTCCCCAGCGCGAAACCGGCATGACGCCTTACGAAATCATGCTCAGCGAGTCGCAAGAGCGCATGCTCCTCGTCGCGGAAAAAGGCCGCGAAGGCGAAGTCCTCGACGTTTTCAAGAAGTGGGGACTTGATGCGGTCGTTGTAGGCACAGTCACCGACGGCGGCATCGCGAAGGTTTTGAATCACGGTCAGATCGCCGCGGAAATTCCCGCGCATCCTCTCGCCGAAGAAGGCCCGGTCTACCGCCGTCCCATCGCGCAGCCGCCTTTGCGCCACGAAATGCCCGCGGATTGGTTCAAGTTCGCGCCTGACGGCACAAACCTCACCGCGAAATTCGCAAAACTCCTAGCATCGCCCACCATCGCCTCGAAACGCTGGATCACCGAGCAGTACGATACGAGCGTCCGCACCAACACACTCGCAGGTCCCGGAGCGAGCGACGCCGCAGTGGTGCGCATCAAGGATCCAGAAACAGGAATCGTCAAACGTGCTTTGGCGCTTGCCACCGATGGCAACGGCCGCTGGTGCCAGCTGAATCCGCGCGTCGGCGCCATGCACGCCGTGGCCGAAGCTGCCCGCAACGTCGCCGCATCCGGGGCGCGCCCCATCGCCGCAACAAATTGCCTCAATTTCGGCAGCCCGGAAAAACCAGACGTCATGTGGCAATTCAGCGAAGCCATAGATGGTCTCACCGTCGCCTGCACTGAACTCGGCACCCCCATCACCGGCGGCAACGTCAGCTTCTACAACGAAACCCTCGGCAAATCTATTTATCCGACGCCGGTCATTGGTATCCTCGGCATTCTCGACGATGCTTCCTGCGTCATGAAAATCGCCTTCCGCGCCGAAGGCGATGTCATCGTCCTCCTCGATGGTCTTGCTGCTCCAACGCGTCATTCCGAGCGAAGCGAGGAATCCGCTTTTTCCTCCGACGCTGCCCGCGAATTTTCCTCGTCCGAATACTCCAAAACTATCGCCGGCATCGTCTCCGGCGAACCACCATCCATCGATCTCGCGGCCGAAAAACGCCTCATCGATTGCCTGGTCGCTCTCGCCTCCGAAGGCTTCCTCCAATCCGCCCACGACATCTCCGACGGTGGCATTGCCGTTACACTAGCCGAATCCTGCTTCGCCGCCGCTTCTTCTCCCGTAGGGGCACGGCATGCCGTGCCTGTCTTCGGTGCAAATGTGAAGCTAGAGGACGAGGGCCCCGACGAACACGCCCTCTTCAACGAACGAGGCGCCCGCTGCGTCATCTCCGCCTCCCCTACAAAACTTGCCGCTGTCCTCGCAACTGCGAGACAATACAGTGTCGGCGCGCACGAGATCGGCAAAGTGAAACTTAACAACGCGCTCCGCATCGAACATAAGGGGAGCGCAGTGATCGATTCCCCCGTCGACGCACTGCGCGGAATCTGGGCCAATTCGCTCGAGCAAACGTTAACTTCAAAATGACGCAAAAACTCGCTTACGCGGACGATCACTTCCACGACGAGTGTGGTGTGTTCGGCGTGTTCGGCCATCCCGAAGCCGCCAATCTCGCCTATCTCGGCCTCTACGCGCTTCAACATCGCGGCCAGGAATCCGCCGGCATAGTTTCGAGCGACGGCGCGGAACTCTATCTACATCGCGCCATGGGCGACGTCGAAGAAATTTTTCAGCCTAGTGAACTCGCCAAGCTCCCAGGAACCTTAGCCATCGGCCACACGCGTTATTCCACCGCAGGCGACAAAGCTCTCCTCAACGCCCAGCCCATCATGATCGACTGCAACAAGGGCAAAGTCGCCCTCGGCCACAACGGCAATCTCACCAACGCCGCCGAATGGCGCCGCAAACTCGAGCATCGCGGCTCGATCTTCCAGACCAACAGCGACACCGAAGTCATCGTCCATCTCATCGCGCGCTCGCAAGCCCGCAATCTTTCAGGCGCGCTTGGCGACGCGCTCAATCAAGTCGAAGGCGCGTACTCGCTGCTCGTTCTAACGCAGGACGAACTCATTGCCGTGCGCGATCCGCGCGGCTTTCGTCCGCTCGTTCTTGGCAGGCTGCCGCTGCCCACCGGCGGCGAGGCCTGGCTCGTCGCATCCGAAACTTGCGCCTTCGATCTGCTCAACGCCCAATACGTTCGCGAAATCGAGCCCGGCGAAATGGTGCGCATCTCGCGCTCCGGCATTGAATCCATTCACTTCGCGCCGGAAAAGCCACTACAGCAATGTATTTTCGAGCATGTCTATTTCGCGCGCCCGGACAGCATTATTTTCGGCCGCAGCGTCAACGAAAGCCGCGAAGCTCTCGGCCGCCTCCTCGCGCGCGAGCATCCTGTTGACGCCGATATCGTCGTGCCCGTTCCGGATTCTGGCGTTCCCGCCGCCGTCGGCTATGCGCTTGAATCGAAAATCCCGTTCCGCATGGGCTTAATTCGCAATCACTACATTGGCCGCACGTTCATCGAGCCCTCGCAAGCCATCCGCAATTTTGGCGTAAAGCTCAAACTCAATCCCATCCGCGGTCTCATCGAAGGCCAGCGAGTCATTCTCGTCGACGACTCCATCGTTCGCGGCACCACCAGCCGCAAAATAGTCCGCATGGTCCGCGAAGCCGGCGCCCGTGAAGTCCACGTGCGCATCAGTTGCCCGCCGACCATTTCCCCTTGCTATTACGGTGTGGACACGCCGACTCGCGAAGAGCTCATCGCTTCCTCGAACACTCCCGAGGAGATTTGCAAGTTCCTCGGCGCGGATTCGCTCGGCTACGTCTCGCTTCCCGCTCTGCGCCAAGCCGTGAATGACACCGAAGGCAAGTTCTGTACGTCTTGTTATACCGGCGTCTATCCGACCGATCTCGTGCAACTCGAAGTCCGCGAGAGCAACGGACACACCCCGGACGCGAAGAACGGCAATGCAACAGATGACGCAACTATGGAAAAGCCCGTGGCGGTAGAACGTGAAGGCTGACACAATGCAAAAACCGAGCGACAAGGAAGTCGCTAAAGAAACCGGGAAAGCTCCCGGCAAAGAAATCGAAGAGCCCAAACTTCCCATGGGCAAGCGCGTACAGCGCGAAGCCCTTGCATGGTTCTGGGTGGGACTCGCCTTTCTTCTGATCAACGGCACCATCGGCCAGGCGCGCGTCATTCCTTCCGGCTCGATGGAAGACACTCTTCTCGTCGGCGACCACCTCATCATGAGCCGCATTGGCTACGACGCTGGCGTTCCTTTCACCAACTGGCACGTCCCGCTCTGGCGCAATCCCAAGCGCCAGCAGATCATTATTTTCAAGCCGCCCTTCGCGCCCGATCAGCCGGACTACGTCAAGCGCGTCATCGGCCTCCCCGGCGAAACTGTCGACATTCACGACGGCGCGGTCTGGATCAATGGTCAGAAGCTCGTTGAGAATTACACGCTCGGGCGAAGCGAGCCGGGCGATCTGAAACTCCCTTTCACCGTTCCGGACAAATGTTATTTTGCGATGGGCGACAATCGCGGCAATTCCTACGACAGCCGCTTCTGGGGCTGCGTTCCGCGAAATGACATTATCGGCACGCCGGTGATGATTTATATGTCGCGCGACGTCGGACAAGATGCCTGGGAACCCGGCCAGATTCGCCAACGATTTGCTGCCTATGCGAATGCTGTCATCCATCCGAGTACAGTGCGATGGAAGCGCCTGTTCCGGACATTTTGACCCGCAGGCTCTGTTGCTGGAGTGCGAGTCGCGCATCAAGTAAGTAATTTGCGCGCACTCTTGGAGTTTCGCCGCGAGCCCGCCGCGGCAAGTTGCAGTTCATTCCGCAAAGTGCACGACGGACGCGAATCTGCGCCGGGATAAAAACGAAAGCGAATCACCCTCGATGAAATATGCCGATGCCGGAGTGAACATCGCTGTCGCCGACGAAGTGAAGCAGCGCATCCGGCACCATGCCAACCGCACGTTTACCAACGGAGTGCTCGGCGGTATCGGCGGCTTCGGCGCCCTCTTCGCCCTCGACAATAAAAAGTGGAAAGAGCCCGTTCTCGTTTCGAGCGCCGACGGCGTCGGCACCAAACTGAAAATCGCCATGGCCATGGGCGTGCACTCCACGGTCGGCGGCGACCTCGTCAATCATTGCGTCAACGACATTCTTGTCCAGGGCGCCTCGCCGCTTTTTTTCCTCGATTACCTTGCGATGGGAAATCTTGATCCCGCGGTCATCGAGCAACTGGTAGAGGGCATGAGCCGCTCCTGCCGGAAAGCCGGATGCGCGCTGATTGGCGGTGAAACAGCCGAGATGCCGGGATTTTATCCTCCCGGAGAATACGATCTCGCGGGCTTCATCGTCGGTGTGGTCGAGCGCAAAAAAATTCTCACCGGAAAGGCCGTGAAACCTGGTGACGCGCTCTTCGCCCTTCCGTCCTCCGGCTTGCATACCAATGGCTACTCGCTCGCCCGCAAACTTGTCTTTGAAGTCGCCAAGTTGAAGCCAGATACTTACGTCGCCGAAGTCGGAAACAAAATCGGCGCCGAGCTTTTAAAGCCGCACTTCTGCTACGCCCCCGCGCTAAAGAATATCGTCGCGCGTGGCTGGGTTTCCGCTCTCGCGCACATCACCGGCGGCGGCATTCCCGGCAATTTGCCGCGCGTCCTCCCCGCCGGCGTGAAAGCGCAAATCGACCTCGCCTCCTGGCCGGTCCCGCCGATCTTCAAATTTCTGGCCGCGCTCGGAAAAATCGAAACCAACGAGCTGCTGCAATCCTTCAACATGGGCATCGGCATGATTCTCGTCGTGCCCCCAGCCTACGTAAAATCCGTCGAAGCCGACCTCAAGCGCCGCCGCGAGAAATTCTTCCGCATTGGCCGCATTGAGCGCGGCGACTCCGGCAAACCCCGCGTCGCCCATTCCGGCTCCCTGAATCTGTAGTAGGACAGGCGCTCCTGCCTGTCTCTCTTCTCTGTGTCCTCTGCGCTCTCCGCGCGCTCTGTGTAAATTTCCTTTCTTCGTCTTAGTTCTTCTTTTCTCGTTCCGCCAAAGTCCAAAATGGCTGGTTAGCCGGCACAAACTCAATCGGCACATCCTTCACGAATGTTTTGAGCCATCGCGCACACTCTTCCATCCCCGCCTGTTCCGAAGGAATATGTCCAATCACGATCAAAGCCTTCTTTCTCCCCTCGGAGACGGCATCTGCCGCATACTCCACCGTTTCCCATTCCCGCGTCTCCCCCACCAAAAGCACCTCGACGTTATCCATCTCCAGCGCGTGCGTCTCTCGCACAAATCCCGCTGACCCAGGGCTAAATGCTATCCGCGTCACCTTCATGCCGGGTTCTCCCACAACTCGCACGACGGGCGAACCCAGCTTTTTCGCCACTTCTGCTGCAAGCGCCTCTAACGTCCTCTCCGACATCGTGAACAAATACGGATTCTCTTCCTGCTGATATTTCTCCCAGCCCATGGCGTGAACCGTTCCCGCCAAAATTCCGTCTGGTTTTCTCCTATGCCAGTGATCGTGAAATCTCCATACCACCATCCCGTGTTTCTCGATGAACTCACGCTTTTCCCTCCATACTGGGTCGCCCGCATCCATCCCTTCAGGCACGTCCAGGTGGTTGTAAAACGTCGGCTCGTGCGTAATGACGAAATTCTGCCCGTTCGCCGCGGCTCGTTGCAGCACGTCCATCGTCGCCATCATCGTCACAGCGATTCCCGTCACCGACGTATCCGGATTTCCGGCCTTGAAAGTGTCCACTGTCTCTTTTTGCCACGGGATTCCAATATGCTCCTGAATTGCTGACACTATTTCTCGCGCAGTGGGCCGCTTCTCCTGCGCCTCCGCCATTCGTCCGCTGATTGTGGCCGCCAGAACGAAGCTCGCAAAAACCACCCCAAGTCGCTGTCTTCGATACCGCTCCGATCCCCGCATCCCTTCCTCCCCTGAAACTGTTCTTTGTTTTTCTCTTCTCTGCGCCCTCTGTGTCTCTGCGTTACGTTTTCTTTTCTTCCCCCGCATATTCGGGCCGCTTAGCCGGACCACGCCGCCGAAGTTCCCGTCCCACCCTGTCGAGCCACCGCAATTCTACTTTGAATTGCTCAATCACCAGGCTCACCATCCAAACCGCTTCGTGATAAGGATGTCTCACTTCTTCCAAAATCGAGCGCAGCACCTCCTTCTCTTTTGCAACTTCCTTTTCCAAAAACTCCCGGCGCCGCGCAATCTGCCGCTTCACCACCCCAGGACGCGCCTGCCAGGAAAGAGCCACCCACGTTAAAAACGGCGGCCGATCCCGCTGTGTCGTCCATTCCTCTCGTTCCAGAGCATCGGCGAGCGCCGTTTTACCCTTCGCCGTCGTTTCAAAACTGCTTCGCTCTGGCCCCGAAGCCGGCTCATCCGTCTGCAGCGATCGAATCAGCCCCGCCTTGGCTAATTTTTCCAGCGAGTAGTAAACCTGCGGCCGTGAAATTCCCGCCCAATCCTTTATTTCGCGCCTCACCAGTTCCGCATTCGCCTGATATCCATGCATCGGCCTTTCCGCCAGCAAACTCAAAAGCACCAAATCCGGCGTAGTGAGCCCCAAATTCTTCTTCGCTCTGTCTGTTTTCTTCAATCTTTCCGCGCTCCTCTGCGAACTCTGCGTCTCCGCGTTATCTTCTACTTTTCTTTCTTTCGTTACTTCTTTACGTCCTTGCTTCGTTCCTTCCTCTTCCTACTCCACCACCACCACTGGCACTTCTCCGCCGGCAAACGCGGATTCTTCGCCTGCGCCACCGCCGCGCAAAACGTGTCCAATACGCACGGATCCTGCCGCTGCCCCGTCAAACGCCCCATCTTTTCATACATTTGCTGCGGGTCCTGCTTCGCCAACTGCGCCACGCTGCGAATCCCCATCATTTCGAAATCACGCAGCATTGCCGGCCCAATCGAAATCAAGTCCCCTAGCTCCCTCGTTTCTGTTGGCATAAAAAACCTCCTTGACAACGATATTAGCGTGCCCTATTCTGGGCTAGTCTAAATGAGACTAGTATTCGCTACAAGGAGATATTTAGACATGCGTGCCCTAACCTCTCCCCTCTCTAGCCGCCTTCCTGTTTTTCGGATTCGCCACTCTGCAAGCCAATCAAATCGAGGAGAAGAGACCCATGAACGTGAAAAAAATCACTCCAGTCCTGCTCGTCAATGAAATCGAGCCCATCCTGCCTTTCTGGATCGATCGCCTCGGTTTCGCCAAAACCATCGAAGTTCCCGACGGCAACAAGCTCGCCTTCGTCGCCTTCCAAAAAGGCCCCGTCGAAGTGATGTACCAGACCTACGCCAGCGTCGAACACGACGCCCCGCCAGCCATGGCCGCCGCAGCCAGAAAAGGCCCCACCTATCTGTACTTGGAAGTCGACAATCTGGACGCCGTACTAGCCGCCATGAAAGACGTGCAAAAAGTCATGCCCGACCGCACCGCCTTCTACGGCATGCGCGAATTCGCCGTCCAAGACCCCGCCGGCCACTTCATCACCTTCGCCCAGTCCACCGCTGCGCCGAAGCATTAATAGGGAACTTTCGTCATGGGTTTGTCTCTTGTTGGGACGCAACTTGCTGCGCCCCAGCCATGCAAAGTCACCAACTGGTTGCCATTTTTGTTCAATCAGTTCGATCCTCGAGCGCCAGTACAGCTGCTATAAATGAACCAAACGTCCCAAGATCTCTGAGAATGCCGTCCTTGTCCGGAACCCCGACTCCGAATTCATCCTCAACATCATCGAAAAAGAGTACTCGCTTACCAGCCCGAGCTACAGCAAACACTTTTTCGGTACCGTAATTTTCGCTTCTGAAACACGATTGCTCAAAAACGGGCACCGCGTTCACGTCGAGGATTTTTGCTGTATCTGGGGTAAGTGCAGCAACTTCTTCGTCTAGAATAGATTGAAACGTCTCTCTGCTAACTTTCTGCCATTCCATGAGACGCTTCCTCTTCGGCGTATTTACTCACTGTTTTGGTGAGCTCGGCGTCGGTGGCGCACGCCGTTCCGCTTCGGAGATCACTGCGATAGACCGCGCGCCGTTTTTGCCGACCGATCGCACCGCAAAAAAGTGGTTGTCGGTCGACACATCCTTCAAGACCGTCTGCCCGGTCTTTTCCGTAAAATCGAACACACTCCATCGAGGCTCCGTCGTCTCTCTCCACAAAATCTCAAATCCCGCGCGGTCCGCATCATCGTCCGCTGTCCACGACACTTTCGCATCAGGCGTGACCGCTCCCGTCAACTTCACATTCGTAGGCGAAGCCGGAGCCAACGCCAATTGCCGCAACACTTCGGCATTGTCCCGCGCCACGTTTCCCATGAACGCAAAATTCAAGAACTTTTCGTAGTCGCCGTATTCAACCCCATTCTCTGTTCGCGGCGTCTGATGCTGATGATTGTAATCTTCCAGCGGCTCCGTGAAGCGCACCGCCGGTAACCCCGCCTTCGAAAACGGGTAGTGATCGCCGCCGCGTCCATAGCGGTCGAGCCGAAAAATCATGCGAATCGCCGAACGCCCGTTAATCTCCTCGATCGCGCGCGCCAACTCACGCTGCGGCCCATCGCAATCCTCGATCGTGCCATTCTCAGAAAACACGCGCACACGATGCGGCCCGCCCGGGACAGTATCCGCGCCGACAATGTCATTGTCCATCATCGCTCCCACCGTGTACCCCTGCTCCTTCGTCCATTCCAGCAGCCGGTACGCGCCCAACAGCCCCTGCTCTTCGCCAGATAGCGCGCCAAACAAAACCGTCGCGCGGCCGCCATGACCAGCCGCAGCCGCCTTGCTCAACAATCGCGCCGACTCCAGCACCACGGCGACACCGGAAGAATCGTCGTCCGCCCCCGGCGCATCCGCTTCAGGATCCATCACGTTCGAAGGCCGCGAGTCAAAGTCACCCACCACAATGAAAATATTTTTCGCCAGAGTTGGATCGGAGCCCTTCAAAATCCCGTACACATTTTCCAGATGTACCGGATTCGGCCCTGTCCGTTCTGACTTTGACTCGAATTTGTCCACCACGATTTCCAGTTTTCCGCCGGATGCTTTCGCGATTTCGTTGAATCGCGGCACGATAAAGTCCCGTCCGCAGCCGATCCCGCGCTTCGGATCTGTCCACGAAGAAAGCGTCAGCCGTGTGCCGCAGCTGACTTGTTCGTGAATGATCGCGCGCATCGTCTTCTCATCAATGGATGCACGCGCAATCGCCCCCGCCGGTCGGGGCAAAATCTTCGGATGCGGCGCGTTCTGCGGCGGCTCCGCAGGATCGTGCGAAACGCTCTGCGCTTTCGCGGGCGCGCTCGTCTGCGCATAATCCGCGCCTGCCCAAAGTCCGAGTGCGAGAAAGAACACCGCCAGGGTATTGAGAAAGTGTCTGCGGAACAGGTGGATGCGATTGGTCATGGTCTACGCTTTCAAAACGAATTTGCGTTCGGCGAACCGGCATTCTAACGCGACAGCCGAAACTTTGCGATGCAATTGGCTGTCACACAGGACGTGCCCCGGGCGCATCCTAGGTACAGCCCAAGTTTTGCCGATGCTCGCGGTTGTGTTAACGTTTTTTGTTTATGAAGAAGCACATAGGCGTGCTGTTGAGCGGCCGCGGTTCGAATTTCGAAGCGCTCGCGGAAAGCATCGCCTCGGGCCGAATCCCCAATGCGGAAATCGCGATTGTCATTAGCAACCGCGAAGGCGCGCCCGGTCTCGAACGCGCAAAATCGCGCGGCATCGCCACGCGCCCCATACCTTCAAAGGGTTTGGAACGCGAAACGTATGACCGCCAAGTCGTCGCCGTCCTGAACGAACACAAAGTCGACTTGATCTGTCTGGCTGGCTACATGCGCCTGCTTTCGCCATATTTTGTGGCCGCGTTCCCAAATCGTATCCTGAATATTCACCCGTCGCTGCTTCCCTCTTTTCCCGGCCTCGAGTCGCAGCGCCAAGCCCTGGAATACGGGGTGAAATTCGCCGGATGCACGGTCCATTTTGTGGACGAAAATCTCGACGCGGGCCCCATCGTGCTTCAAGCGGTGCTGCCCGTAAACGATGACGACACGGAGGACACACTTTCCGCGCGCATTTTGCGCGAAGAACACAGGATTTATTCCGAAGCCGTTCGAATCGTACTCGAAGGCCGTTTCAAAATCGAGGGCCGCCGCGTCATTCAATCAAACTGAAAAAATGTCCGAAACCAAATTCAAACCCGTGGAAGAACAACTCGCCTACCTCAAAAAAGGCACGGCCGAAATCATTCCCGAAGCCGAGCTGAAAGCGAAACTCGAAAACTCGTTCAAAACAAACACACCGCTCCGCGTCTACCTCGGCGTTGACCCCACCGCCCCCGACATTCACCTCGGCCACACCGTCGTCCTCCGCAAACTAAAGCATTTCCAGGACCTCGGCCACACCGCGATTTTCCTCATCGGCGATTTTTCCGCCATGATCGGCGATCCGACCGGCCGCTCCGAAACGCGCCCGCCGCTCTCCCGCGAAGAAGTCAACGCCAACGCCGAAACTTATCTCGCGCAGGTCTTCAAACTCCTCGATCCGCAAAAAACCGAAGTCCGCTACAATTCCGAGTGGCTCGATAAGCTTTCCAGCTACGACATCGTCCGCATCTGCGGCCACTATAGCCTCGCCCGCATGCTCGAGCGCGAAGACTTCCGCTCCCGCCTCGAACAACACCAGCCCATCTCCGTCCACGAACTTCTCTACCCGCTCCTCACTGCCTACGACGCCGTCGCCCTCAAGTCCGACGTCGAGCTCGGCGCCACCGAGCAGAAATTCAATATTCTGGTGCACCGCGATATCCAGCGCGCCTACGGCCTCGCCGGCGAAGTCGCCGTCACTATGCCCATCCTCGTCGGCCTCGACGGCCAGCGCAAAATGTCCAAAAGCCTCGGCAACTATATCGGCATCACCGAATTGCCCACCGACATTTTTGGCAAGCTCATGTCCATCCCCGATGATTTGATGTGGACGTACTACGACTTAGTCACCGACCGCACGCCCGGAGAAATTGCCGTGCTGAAGAAAGAAGTCGCAAGCGGCGCAGCGCATCCCATGGACGTAAAGATGCGTCTGGCCCAAGAAGTAATCGCCGGATTCCACGGCGAAGATGCCGCCCGCAAAGCCGCCGAAAATTTCCAACGCGTCTTCCGCGACCGCCAAGCCCCTACAGAAGCAGAAGTTCAGCGCATCCCGCGAGGTCAGCCGAAGAAGCTCGTAGCTTTGCTCACCGAACTGAAACTCGCTCCCTCAAAAAGCGAAGCGGGGCGCCTGATCGAACAAGGTGGTGTCGAAATCGGCGGCGTCCGCGTAGAAGATGCACGCAAAGACATCGACTTGAGCAAGCCCGCAGAATTTCTGCTCCGAGCAGGTAAGAAAAAATTCCTTCGCATTATCGTCGAATAGCCCCGTAGGGGCACGGCACGCCGTGCTCGTCTCTTTTCTCCATGCCCTCTGCGATCTCTGTGTAAAATTCTTGTACCTGAATCTTATTCCAGAATTTCCTTCGCCAATTGCGCCACTTGCTCCGCAATCGACGGCGCCGCGGTCAATCCCGGCGACTCAATCCCCACCAGCTGAATCGCTTGCGGCACTCCCGGATCCCTTGTAATCAGGAAATCCGCAATGCCATGGTCCGTGGGCGGCACCAGCTTTGGCCGCAAGCCCGAGTAACCGAGATGCAAGTCGCTCTCTTCAATTTCCGGCAAAAGCGTCTTCGCGCTTTCCGCAAAGTCCGCGATCGGTAGCCGGTTCTTCTCGTAATTTTCTTTGCTGTCCACGTACGTCGCCGTTGGGCCTAGCAAAAACGTCCCCCACAGCGTTTTCGTGAAATGCACGCCAAGACTCAACCCGTCGCTATGCGGCAATGGATAAACAAGATCGTTGATCAACGAAGCTCGCGCCCCTCGCACCTCGCAATACTCCCCGCGCACCGGATAAATCTTCCACGATGTATTCCCCAGCAACCCCGCCACTTCATCCGCGTAAAGTCCAGCCGCATTGATCACGCAACGCGCTTCAATCGTTTCGTCCTGCGCACCTTCCTTATCGCCGATGAGAAGTCCAACGCGTATCGCAGCACCGACAGGTTCCAGCGAAACCACCCGGGCGTGCGTAACAATCTCCGCTCCCTGCCCCGCAGCAATCCGCGCGTACGCGTGGACCAGTTCCTCAGCCGAAACGATCCCAGTCGAAGGCACCACCATCGCCGCCGATCCACGAATATGCGGCTCGCGCTTTCGAATCTCCGCCGGACCAATCAGCCGCAAACCCTCCACGCCATTGTCTTCGCCTTTTTTCTTCAGCGCCTCGAGATCCGGTTCTTCGTGCGCGTTAGCCGCAACTACGAGCTTCCCCGTATGGCGAAACGGAACATTATGTTTTTTGCAGAATTCGTAAGTCAGCCGGTTGCCTTCGATACAATGCCGCGCCTTCAGCGAATTCTTCGGATAGTAGATGCCGGAATGCACGACTCCGCTGTTGCGCGAGCTGGTCGCCATACCGAGCTTGGGATTTTGCTCCACCAGAAAAACATCTTCCCACCGCGCCGAAACGGCCCTCGCAATCGCGCAGCCGACCACGCCTCCGCCAATAATCAGAATATTCGCTTGGTCCATAAATCCATTTTATCCGCGGAAATTATCCATGCGCATTGATTTCGTCGAAATATGGTTTGCATTCCGCCAGCCGCGCCTGCGCGCCGTCGTGCACCGCATACACTGAGTGTCCTTTTTCCTCGTAATGGTTGCGCCACAAAGAAGCAGCCCCGTGTACCCCGTCCTTATTCAGCGCATAAAAGAAAATGTGAAACGTCGCGAGCTTTTTCTTGTCGTTGTTGTAGTTGTGCGCAATGCGCGCCAGCGCTTCGAGACAAGCATCCTGCGGCGACTTCCCCAGCCGCATCATTTCAATAATGGTGTGCCCGCCACAGATCTTGATGTTTTCTTCGCCCTTCCCGGTCGAGCCCGCCGCGCCGACTTCATTGTCCACAAAGCAACCCGCCCCGATAATCGGCGAATCGCCGACGCGGCCGGGAATTTTCCAGGCGAGTCCTGACGTGGTAGTCGTAGCAGAGATATCTCCTTTTTCATTCACCGCCATGCACGGAATCGTTCCTGTGGGTGGATGCGCGATCACGCGCTCGGCATAAGCGATTTTCTCTTTATCGCCGTCGAAAATCGCGGCAACGTGTTCTTTCCATTCCGGGCTATCAATTCCAGGCCGCCAATTCACCGAGGACGCCGCCTTCCACGCCAGCCAAATCTTCCGCGAATGCTCGGTGAGCAGGCTCATATCCTCAAATCCTTCATCCACTGCAAATCGGTGCGCTCCCTCGCCCACAATCATCACGTGATTCGTCTTCTCCATCACGGTTTGCGCCAGCCGCGCGACATTCCTGATGCGCCGCACCGAAGCGACAGACCCGGCGCGATGCGTAGGCCCATGCATCACGCTGGCGTCCAGCTCCACTTCGCATTCCTCATTGGGCAAGCCGCCGAAGCCGACGGAATCGTCGTTCGGATCGTCTTCGACGATAGTCACAGTCGCAACAGCGGCGTCCAGCGTGTCGCCGCCCCTTTTAAGAATGTCCATCCCCTTATCGAGAGCATGAAGTCCGTTAGCGCTCGAAATAATGATTGGCCGCGTGCCTTGCGCCGGCGCGATTGGCGCCGACGACGGCAGCCCCGCCTCTTCCGTCGGAAGCGTGCGACCAAACACTTTGCTGGCCCCCGCGGCAAAACTGCTAGCAAGCGACGTAAGAAAGAATTTCCGGCGTGACCACAGTTCCATGGAAGGCCTCCTCAATGTGCGCGTGCAATATACAAGCGGAAGCGCAAGATTGGAAGTTGCAGAGTCCGTCCACTATTTACTCGGGCTTTTGCAAGAGAGGCGGGCCGCTTGCGCCTGTCAAACAGAAAACGGAGCGATCAAAAAGGATTCGCCACCTGATTTTTCTGCCACATGCGAAACCCGCCCAGAAACGCATTCTCGTTGCTGCCCAGCCGCGCCCCGGGTGGCAGCTCCTTGAGCAACTTGCTGTTTCCGCCGCCCAGCACCACATAATCCGCATCGAGCGCGACCTTCAGGCTCTTCGTGACCTTGGCCACGCAGCGGCGCCATTTTTTCTTCCCCATTCGTTTGAGACCGCGCAAACCAAGATAGTCCTCATAGGATTTTCCGTTCTTGTACGCCAGGTGCGCCAGCTCCATGGGCTGCAGAATTCCATCGACGATCATCGCGGATCCCAAGCCCGTGCCCAAGCCGAGAAATAGCATCCGTCCGCCTTGGTAACTGCCAACCGCCTGCATGGCGGCATCGTTCAGAATCTTTACAGGACAGCCAAACGCTTTTTGAAAGTTGAATCCCACCCAGCCGCGTCCCAAATTGTGCGGTTCGCGCAGCGGATGCCCATTGATGATCGGGCCAGGATAGCCGAGTGAAATACAATCAAATTTCCAATCGGAAACGGATTTCTTTACCAGCTTCACCATCTTCCCCGGCGTCATCGTCGGCCCAGATGGATATTTTCGCGGCTCTTTTTGCCCCGTCGCCAGCAGCTTGACGTTTGTGCCGCCAACATCAATCACAAGAACCTTCGGCGTCGTTCCCGTCTGCACAGCTTTCATGGCCGCTCCTGAATTGGTCGAATCATCCATAGGTCTATTTCAAGCCATGAAATTCTAGAGGGAAGTAACGCTGCAACGAAGAGAATTCGCAAATAGATTTGCTGGGCATCTAGAGCTGAGGAACTTAGTTTGGAACAATGGCCTATGCGCCCTCACCTGCGAGACTGGATAGCACTCACAATCGGTCTGTCCCCCGCGGGACAAGGTTTCCCTTCATGCCCGACGAGCAGGTGCTTAAGCACGGCGTTGATGCTCTTGTATTTCTCGTCGTTCAATTCCGCATCTTCGTGAAATGACACATCTTTGGATCTGCGAATTTTCCTCACTTCGCGCAACACTTGGACAGCTTCGCGTTTCAGAGTGTCGAGTTCCGTGCACATATATTTCGTCCCGGCGGCTGGCAATTCTAAGGCCCAGGGTTCAGCAGCACAAGAGCATTTTCACACCCTGCTTCCCGTCGACGTTTATGGATGGTAAGCACCCCATGGGCGCGGAAGACCTGCAAAACAAATCGTTGTCGGGAGACTCAGGGCGGCGCGCACAGTTCTGTGGCGTCCTACTCCACCTCGTTAATACGATCCCAAATGTCCGTTAATTGGAAGCTGACACCCCACCGGGTTGGTAGAGCCAAGCAGCGGGCGTGGCGGGAAGATTGCCGCCGCTTTCGGCGTAGCCTCCGGTGATCAGAGCTTTGCCGCCGGGCAGGAGCGTTGCGGAGGCGAAGAAGCGCGCGGCTCCCAGCGACCCTGGAACTTTGTTGAAAGAGCCGGTGGTCTCGTCATACAGCTCGGCGAAAGGACCGCCGCCGGCAACAAGCACTCTGCCGTTTGGCAGTAGCGCGGCGGCTTCGGGAATCTTGAAGCGAGAAGTGCTCATCGCCCCAGTCGCGGCGAATGTGCCTGAGGCGGGATCGTAGATTTCAGCGCTCGCATATTCGCCGTGCCAATCGCGGTTGTCCGAACCTCCCACAATGAGTACTTTTCCGCTGCGAAGAAGAATCGCGGCGTGCTTGTGGCGGCCCACAGTCGTCTGGCCAACGGAACTAAACGTGCCCGTGCCGAGATTGAACAGTTCCGCAGCGCGGTAAATCATCTGCGAAGGATAATGGCCCGAACCTCCGCCCACGACTAAAACTCTGCCATCTTTGAGAGCTGTCGCCGTGTGCGCGCCACGCGGTTCAGCCATGCTGCCGGTCTGAGTGAACTTACCTGTGGCCGGGTCGTAAATCTCTGCGCTGGCTATAGCATTTTCCTGGCGATCTTCGCCGCCCGCGATGAGTACCCGGCCATCCGCGAGAAGCGTCGCCGTGTTCCCCGCGCGTTCGATCACTAGGTTTCCCGTCGGTGTGAATGTATTCGCTGCGGGATCGTAAATTTCAGCGGAGCCGCGGAGATCATAGCGTCCCGTCCAGCCGCCTACGATCAGCACTTTGCCATTCTTCAAAAGCGTAGCTGTGTGCCCCGAGCGTCCGATGCTCATCTCCGAGACAGACTGAAACGTCCCGGAGTTCGGATCGTACAGTTCCGCGGTCCGGTACGGGTTGTACTCACCGCCACTCCCAGCGAACCCGCCAGCGATGAGCACTTTGCCGTTCGGCAACAGCGTGGAAGTGTGGCTCGCGCGTGCAATATGCATCGCCGCAGTTTCCGATACCGAGCCGGTTCCCGAAGGCCAGGGTGTACCGGCCAGCGAGAAGCAAAGCAAAGGCACGAACATCAGCGTGACCAGTAAGAAGCCAGCCGTTTTTGCTGAACGCGATTTCATGGAATACCTCACAAGTTGGTCTTGCTGTCGTGCAAGACGCTGGAGAGGGATGCTGTGTTAACGAGGCTCGTAAGGACCTGTAAAGGCGGGGATAACTTAACCAGTAAGAGTACTGCTTTCCCGGCCAAGCTACGAGAACTGCAAGGTATGCTTCAGCACGCGACACTAGTGAGGTGCGAGGGTCGTCGAAAAACTGTCCTGGGCGGCGGTGTCGTAGAGATGAAGAAGTTCAGCGGCCCGCTTGAGCAAATCAGCGGGCAGTTCGCCGGGTTGATAGTCAACCCAGCCGGTCGTGAAGTTAAGAGGAATTCTTTGGCCTGAGGAGCTGACTTCGACGGCGCCGAGCCTGTTTAATACCTGTTTGACCTCGTTTACACCACATTCGGGAAGCAACAGAAGAAAATCGTCGTCGCCGAGGCGCGCGGCAATGTCCGAGCCGCGGCTGGCCTTTTTCAATCGGCGCGCAAGCTCTTTGAGCGCGGCATCCACTGCGGACTTACCGTACCGCGCGCTGAGATGCGCGAACTCATCCACGTGAAGTGTGGCGAGGCTCAGAGCCGAATTCTGGCGGCGCGCACGAGCTACTTCTTTCCCCAAATGCTGTTCGAGAGACGAGCGCGTGTATAGGCCCGTGACCGGATCGAGTCCGGCCGCTTCAGAAAATTGCTGCGGCATGGCTTGCGCGTCGAGAGATTGTTCCGCGGACTGCTTCCGCAGACGCCGGAAGGACCACTGGCGATAGACCAGCCAAGCATTGAAAATCAGCAGCAAACAAAGCGTGGCCCAGCGTGCTTGATCCGAGCCAATTTCGTAAAAGTGATCCGTGTGGCGAAAAAAAGAAGTAAACGAGGACAACACGAAAGCTACGCTCGAAAGTGTAGTGACCAGTAATGCGGAGAGCCACAGCCACCATTCGCGCCGCGAGACTTGCTGCGGGTTGGAACCTTCCGGCAGAACGCGGAAATTGCCTGAGCCCTCGAGCGGCGAGGGTTTTGGCTTGCCTGGCTTGCTTGCAGTAATTCCCAAGACAGATTTCATTTTGCAAACGGTGGAACTGGGCTGCCAACACTCTAGTCGCGCGCGGCGAACAGAGGCAACACCGAAAACGTACAGGCTCGCACGATTCAAGAACCTGCCCATTCGGTCAGGCTCAGCGAAGCGCCGTGCATTCGCATTTCTTCTTTGGTGTCGCCACTCCACTGACCGTCATTTCGAGCGGAGCGCGCCGGCACTCTTTCTTTCCACTTCGCTCCTGCAAAGTGGAAGTGGTCGGCCCGCGCAGTGAGAAATCTCTCTTCTCCTTCCCTAGCACGAAAAAGAACACGCAACTAAAGCGCCGTGCCGTTCGGCAGAGCGGCGGCAGGAGATTTCGCTGCAGGAAGCGGCGCGTGTTCGAGAACTCTGCGCGCGTAGAGTGCGACGTTTTTCACGCCAGCCGCGTAAGCCGGATTGGGATTGCGAATGCCGCCATTGTACGCGCCAATGGCTTGATCGACGTCGCCTCCGAAGCGGTCCAGCAGATCACGGAGGACAAGCCCAGCATAAGTGGTAAGCACTTCGCTGTTGACCGAATTCACGTCGAGATCGCGTGAAGGACGCAGGCGCGGAGGCAGTTCGTCGTAATGACGTTTGTCTTTCAAATAGAGCTGATGAGCCGCGCGCAACGTTTCTCGCGAAATTTGCCACGTGCCAATCGAATAATCGCTCACGAGAACGCGCTTGCGGTCGTGCTCGAGAACAATGTCGCCGCGTTCCGCGCGTTTTTTCCAAACCGCGTGCGTGAGATCGCCGTTTACATCCATATAGTTGTTTTCCATCGCGCCGACGCCGAGGAAATAATCAAGCGGCAGATTGTAAAAACGCGCGACGTCAAGAATGTCCGAAGCGAGCCGCAGCGCCTGATGATGCGTGAGCGGCTGGGGCGCCCGCGTGCTTTGACCAACGACGCGCCAATCCGTCTGCGATTTGAAAACGAGAAAATCCGCGAGCGCGGGCAGAAGCTGAAACGAAGGAAGCGTTTCCAGTTTTTGTTCCGTCGGAACGTTGTACGCGTTCTCGAAGATGCGGCTCTGCTGTCGCGCATAGGCGAGATCCTGCTGCGTCCAGGCGACGAGTTCGTAGTGTGTGATTAGACCGTGCATTTCCATTCGGTTGAGGCGAGGAATCGCAGTGAGTTGATCGTTTTCGACGAGCATATAAATCTTGTAGTTCGCGCGCCTGCCGTTGCGGCCCGCCGTCAAAAAGATTTTCGCAGCATCGTCCGGATCGCGTCCACGCAGATATTCGTAGCGAAGGAAGGCTTCCAATTGATCGTCGAACGAAGCGATTTCGGCGCAAGCAACTTCGTTCGAGAACGGAAGCGCAATGTTTCGGCCGTGGATTCTCGGAGCGAGATGGCGATGCTGCGCCGAGACGCGCATGTGGCGCGGCCAAAGCCGATCGGCAGTCCATGATGTTAGCGCGAGTGCGGAGAGTGCAAGCGCTGTTAGAGCGCGCGCGGAAAAAAGTCTTGCTGCGGAAGGGCGGTGAAGAGTGCTGGTGAGTTTTTTGGCTGACATGGCTGCAGCCCTCGTTGCGTTCGCTGGTCTCACATACTGGAACGAGAGAAGTGCAGTTCTTCTGCCGCGGAAAACCCGGCATGAGCCATCTGTAAGTATAAGAAAACAAGCTGTGTATCCAGATCGCATTCGCGAGTCGCCGCATGGACGTGTCATGACGACGTGTCTGCGCGTCCAGATGTCCACAGGAGATACTCGCTCCTGCGGCGGCTCGCATTCGCGCGGCTCGAGCCCCTGAGGCTCGGAGCTTCGCGTGTTGGGCCATGTTCCTCACTCGAAGCGCAGCGCGACTAGCGGATCGATGCGCGTGGCGCGGCGCGCGGGGACGTAGCAAGCCAGGAATGCGACGGCCATCAAAAGAAGCGTGATGGCGATATAGGTGACGGGGTCCCAGACGCTGACGCCGTAGAGCAGCGTTGAGGCGAAACGTGTGATCGGCAGCGCGATCGCTAGGCCTACCAGAACGCCGACGCCGGCTAGGAGCATGCCCTGCCGAAGGACCAGCTTCAGGACTTGTTTTGATTGAGCGCCGAGCGCCATGCGGATGCCGATTTCGCTGGTGCGCTGGGTGACGGAATAAGACAAGACTCCATAGATTCCGATTGAAGCAAGGATGAGAGCGAGCAGGCCAAATAGGCCGAGGAGAGCCGCACCCATGCGTGCGGCCCAGAGGCCTTGCGCCAGGAGCTGCTCGACGGTCTGGCCGTTGGTCAGGGCGAGATTGCGGTCGAGCTGGTTTACCTGCGCGCGGACCGCGCCCATCACCGCTTCGGGATTGCCGGTGGTGCGGACGAGGATAGAGGCCTGGGGAGAGTATTGCTGGCGCATCGGGATGTAGGCGACAGGCTGGGGATCTTCTCCGACGGCACCTATGATGGTGGTGCCGACGACGCCAATGACCTCGTATTGGTGGGGGTCGACGACGATGGTGAAGTGCTTGCCGAGGGGATCCTGGCCTGGCCAGACTAGATCGGCCATAGCCTTGTTGATGACAACCACCTGTTGGGTGCTCTCGCGGTCGAAGTCCGTCAGATCCCGGCCACTGAGTGTGGGGATGTGGAGAGCTGCGAAATAGCCGGGCATAACGTCATCAAAGTTGACGAGTGTGCCGCGGTTATTGGGATCGGTTTGTTCGCCTTCGCGAAAGACGGTTCCTGAAATGCCGCCGTTGCCGCCGCCGAGAATGCCATTGGAGGACACGGTGGCATCCGCAACGCCGGGAACCGATTTGACGCGTTCGAGAGCATCCCGAAAGAATTGCTGGCCGTGCTCGGGTTCGTAGCGGAGGGCGCCGAGATCGAAGTTGTACATGAAGAGATTCTTCGCTTCAAAGCCGATGTTGATTTCCTGGGCTCTCTGCATGCTGCGCAGGAAAAGGCCGGCTCCAATGAGAGCGACGAGAGCCAGCGCTATTTCTGAAACCACCAGCAGGCTGCGCATGCGATTGTGAGCCCAGCCCATCGTTCCGCCGCGGCCGCCAGCTTTCAATACTTCGTTGAGATCGGTGTTGGAAGCCTTGAGCGCAGGGATGATACCGAAAACAAAGCCGGTGAGAACCGAGATCGCGAGAGTAAAGAAGAGGACGCGAGAATCAAAAGAAAGATCAATCGAGCCGTCGGGCAGAAAAGGCGGGCGGAAAGACCACAAGAGTTTGCGGCCCCAGAAAGCAATCAGGAGACCGACCAAGCCCCCGACGAGAGAGAGCAGAGTGCTTTCCGTCAGGAGCTGACGGACCAAGCGGAAGCGGCCTGCACCGAGAGCGGCGCGAAGAGTGAGTTCTTTTTCGCGTT
>Ga0210409_10001202_pt1 | contig 35033 bp, 25 predicted proteins | sample IncBWH17MmetaG_FD_161649 | JGI IMG/M metagenome (GOLD analysis project Ga0210409, IMG submission 161649) | Forest soil microbial communities from Barre Woods Harvard Forest LTER site, Petersham, Massachusetts, United States - Inc-BW-H-17-M | ecosystem: Environmental > Terrestrial > Soil >... | reverse complement strand
CCCTTCCTTGTCACCAGCAGCCTGAAAGTCTACGGATTGAGCGGGCTGCGCTGCGGATGGGTGCTCGCGTCGCCTCCACTCGCCAAGCGCATGTGGCTTCTCAATGATTTGTATGGAGCTGTTGCGGCGCACGCCGCAGAGCGCATGTCCGTAATCGCATTCGATCATCTGGCTCAGTTTCGTGAGCGGGCGCGGGCGCTTCTCACCGCCAATCGCGCCTTGATCGATTCCCTTCTCGACTCGCGGAGCGATCTTGAATGCTTCCGCCCAGTTGCAGGCACGGTGTTTTTTCCCCGCCTCACCCACGGCGACCCAGCGACATTTTTCAAACTATTGCGCGAGAAATATGAAACAACGGTTGTTCCGGGAGCGTTTTTTGAAATGCCGCAACACTTCCGGATCGGCATTGGTGGCGAGACTGCAGGCCTGCGCGCCGGCCTCGAACGTTTAAGCGTTGCGCTCGATGTCTTCGCAAAGCGATAGCCTTCCAGGTCATCGTGCCGGCGAATGTAACTAGCTCATAACTGATAGCAGGCTGAGCACGAATCCCGCAGCCCCTGTTCCTTTCACGTCGTCCTTTGTGATGGAATAGACTCATCTACATTGAGACGAGAATGAAAAAACTTAAATTCGTGGTTTCTCTCACTACCGACGATAACGACTACCAAATCGAGCAGTCGGAATCCGCGGAGCAGGCCGCGCGGAAAATGGGCGTGGACGTACAAATCATCCACGCGCAAAACGACGCTATCAACCAGAGCACGCAAGTCTTGAAGGCCATCCAGGCGCCGAAGGAACTGCGCCCCGATGCTATTATTTTTGAGCCCGTCGGCGGTACTGCACTGCCTCAGGTCGCCAAGGCTGCGGTCAGTGCAGGTATCGGCTGGGTGATTCTGAATCGCGATGCGAACTACATCGAGGAACTGCGCAAGACTTCAACCGCGCCGCTCTTCTCCATCAGTTCCGACCACGTCGAAATTGGCCGTATCCAGGGGCGCCAGATGGCGGCCCTGCTCCGAGGCGGAGGTTCCGTTCTTTATATTCAGGGGCCTTCGGAGAATTCCGCAGCCAAAGATCGCACCGCAGGAATGCAGGAAACCAAGCCCGCGAGCGTGCAGGTCACGATGCTCAAAGCTCAGTGGACTCAGGAAAGCGCACAAAAATCGGTACGATCGTGGCTCAAGCTGACGACCTCTCAGCGAGCGGCCATCGACCTCATCTCCGCGCAAGATGACTCCATGGCTATGGGGGCTCGCGATGCTTTCAAGGAACTGACCAACGAGGACGAACGGGAACGATGGCTCAAGTTGCCATTCACCGGCTGCGATGGTCTGCCGAAGACAGGACAAGCATGGGTGCGCAGCGGCTTGCTCGCCGCCACAGTCTTTGTTCCTCCGAACGCCGGCCAGGCAATTGAAATGCTCGTTGAGGCGATTCAAAACAAAAAGATGCCGCCTGAACGAGTTGTGACTGCCGCTGTATCTATCCCCGCCCTGGATGCGCTGACGCGCAAGAAGGCCTAAGCCCAAGACTGCCTAAAAGGAAGATTGCCTCGGTTTCCAGTCTTTGGTCTTGGGTGTCTTTGCCGCCTCTTTCTCGTCTGAGAGTGCTCTCCGTTGTTCATCCCCACAAAAACGATTTTGTGACTTCTTCCACCGCTCAGGAAGCGTATAATGCCGCGGGCCGTAATTTGGCCGGGGTGAGAAGGACACTTCTGGGGGGTTGGCATGCCTAGCTCGCGAGTTAGTAAATCGGTTGACCGAAGGCGATTTCTCGCTGCGACCGGTGGAGGTCTGCTGGCTGCGGCTGTTCCGGGAGGAGCCGGTATGAGGGACACCATTTCCCGTGCGGGTGCCGACGCTGCTCCCGCGCCGAGGCAGCAATCGACGGCTTCCGCGTCCAAGCAGCGCAAAATTCCCATCGGCGTCTTCGATCCCGTCTACGACAAATTTTCTCTCGATGAAATGCTCGACAAGGTAAGCGCGCTCGGCCTCGAAGCGATGGAGATCGGCACGGGCGGCTACCCGGGCACGAAACATTGCCCGGTGGCTGAGCTTCTTGAGGATCCCGCCAAGGCCAAAGCGTGGCAGAAAAAATTTACAGATCGAGGGATTCAAGTGGCCACGCTTAGCTGCCATGGCAATCCCGTTCACCCGGACGAACAGCATGCCCAGCGAGATCGGGAAAGCTTTCGCAGAACGGTGTTACTTGCGGAGCAGCTGGGCGTAAAGGTTATCGTGGGTTTTTCCGGCTGCCCCGGCGGCACGCCAACGGATGCCCAGCCAAACTGGATCACTTATCGCTGGCCTCCTGAGTACGCGCAAATGCAGGATTGGCAGTGGAAAGAAAAGGTCATTCCGTATTGGCAGGAAGCCGCGAAATTTGCCCGCGAGCATGGCATACATCGTATCGCGCTGGAAATGCATCCTAATTTTGTCGTCTATAATCCGCGAACCCTGATCAAACTTCGCGAAGCCGTTGGTGAAGAGATTGGCGCAAACTGCGATCTAAGCCATCTCTTTTGGCAGGGCTGTGACCCGGTGGAAGTGATTCACTTCCTGGGCAAAAAGGGCATGATCTATCATGCCCACATGAAGGACACCGTATTTTTCCAGGATAATGTCGCAAAATATGGCGTACTGAATTTTGCCTTCGAGACCAGCGATCTCGGGAACGCTTCGGAGACGTTTCGCGCCGTCGGCTATGGCCACAGCGCCAGTCTGTGGAAGTCCGTCGTGCAAGCCTACATGGACATCGGTTACGAAGGCATCCTAAGCATCGAAAATGAAGATCCCATACTTTCCGGCGAGGTCGGCGTCGAGCGCGCCGCCTACGTTCTGAAAAACGTGCGGAAAGAGATTCTCGAAGGTTGATGAACCAGGAAAAAACGAATTGGGGAGGTTTTATGCAACGGCGTGATGCCTTAAAATTTCTTGCAACGGGTGCTCTTGCTTCAACTGCCGCACCGGATCTTTTCGGCTTTTTTCAGGAAGCGCATCCCGCCTCCGGATATGCGCCGCGTACGCTCAATCCGCATCAAAACGCCACCGTTGTTCTCATGAGCGAAATCATTATTCCAGAGACCGACACGCCGGGGGCCAAGGGCGCTCGCGTCAATGAATTCATCGACGTAATCCTTACCGATTGGGCCATCGAAGACGACCGCAACCATTTTCTCGATGGGCTCGCCAGTGTCGACAAGCAAAGCAACGAACTGTATGGGAAGGACTTCCTTGATGCTTCTCCCGCGCAACAGCTCGCTCTGCTTCGCGCTTTGGACGAGGCCGTTGGAATGCTCGCCGGCCGGCCCGCCCGTCACGGCAACACCGTCCCCGATTGGGACACGCAACTGAGAGGCAATTTCTTCGTGGTGTTCAAAGGCATCACCCTTCACGGCTATTACACCTCCGAAGTTGGGTTCACGCGCGAACTTGGACTGACCATTATTCCCGGCGCCCAGCATGGTTGCGTACCGGTAGCGGCAGAAAAAAAGGCTTAAGGGAGACTCGCATGGCGGCCAATACCTACGATGCAATCGTTATCGGCTCGGGAATTACCGGCGGTTGGGCGGCGAAAGAGCTCACCGAAAAAGGGCTCAACACGCTAATCCTGGAAGCGGGACGTACCACTGTTCCGGAGCGCGACTACGTCGAGCACGTTCCAGTCTGGGAACTCAAATATCGCGGCTGGGATGACCACGCCACCCGCATGAAGATCCAACCCATTCAGCGCGAGTGCTATTACGCCTGCGATGAATACTCCAACAAGTTTTTCGTCAATGATGTCGAGAATCCCTATACCTGCGAGGAAGGCAAGCACTTTGCCTGGATTCGCGGCCGCCAGGTCGGAGGAAAATCCCTCACCTGGGGCCGCCAGAGTTACCGTTGGAGCGATCTCGATTTTGAAGCCAACTTAAAAGAAGGCGTTGCCGTAGACTGGCCGATCCGCTATGCGGACATCGCGCCCTGGTACGACTACGTCGAAGAGTTCGCCGGGATCAGCGGCCAGGCCGAGGGCCTGCCGCAATTGCCCGACGGAAAATTTCTCCCGCCGATGGAAATGACCTGCGTCGAGCAAGATGTCCGCGCCGCACTCGCCAAACATTTCGACGACCGCATGATGACCATCGGCCGGTCCGCCGTGCTCACCCGCGTGCACAAAGGACGCGCTGCTTGCCATTACTGCGGCGTCTGCCACCGTGGCTGCATTACGGGGTCCTATTTCAGCAGCTTGAGTTCGACTCTTCCGGCCGCGATAAAAACTGGCCGCTTCACCATTCGGCCTTACAGCGTCGTTCACAGCTTGATTTTTGATTCCGCGACGCGCCGCGTCACCGGCGTTCGCGTGATCGATGCCCAAACCAAAAACGCGCTCGAATTCAAGGCGCGCGTCTTTTTCGTTTGCGCTTCCACACTCGAATCCACTCGCATCCTTCTTAATTCCGCGACTCCTGAATTTCCAAACGGCCTCGCCAACAGCAGCGGCGAACTCGGGCACAACCTCATGGATCACCACATGGGCGCTGGGGCAAGCGGAAGAATGCCCGGCCACGAAGACAAAATGCCTTTCGGCAACCGTCCCAATGGCATCTATGTCCCGCGCTTCAGAAACGTAAAAACCAAGCAGCCGGATTTCCTGCGTGGCTATGGTTACCAGGGTGGCGGAAGCCGCGACGGATGGTCGCGCGGGGCATCGATGGTCGGTCTTGGGCCGGAATTCAAGAACGCGCTGAAGATGCCCGGACCGTGGCGCATGAGTCTCGGAGGCTTCGGCGAGTGTCTGCCGAATCACGGCAATTATGTTGAAATTGAAAAAGGCAAAGTCGACGCTTGGGGGATCCCCACTCTGAAGATTCACTGCGCTTGGGGCGAAAACGAACTGACCATGTCCAAGGACATTGCCGTCCAGGCCGCGGAAATTCTCGCCGCGTCAGGCGCCACGGAGATTTCCGTGTTTCAGAAACCTTCGCCGCCAGGCCTCGGTATTCACGAGATGGGCACAGCCCGCATGGGCCGCGACCCCAAGACCTCCGTTCTGAACGCGCACAACCAGGCGCACGACGTAAAGAACCTTTTCCTCCCCGATGGCGCTAGCATGGTTTCGAGCGCCTGCGTTAATCCTTCGCTAACCTATATGGCCTTGACGGCCCGCGCCTGCGATTTCGCGGTTACGCAGATGAAGCAAAACGAGCTGTAACTCGAGGTCCACGAAATGTCTCAAGTGATTCGCTCGCCGAAAATGTACGACGTGTGCGTCATTGGCTCGGGCGCCGGAGGCGGCACTGCCGCGAAAATCCTGACGGAAGGCGGCCTTAGCGTCGTTTTGCTCGAAGCCGGCCCTCCCGTCTTCCCTGAAAAAGATTTCAAGATGCTCATGTGGCCTTATGAGTTGCCGCACCGCGGGGCCGGCGTGGGCGGCCATGCGGAAGAAAATTTTAGCGAATTCCTGGCTCCCAACGGCGCTTGGAACATCGAGGGCGAACCGTATACCTCCGCGCCCGGCTCAAATTTCCAGTGGTTCCGTTCGCGGATTGTGGGCGGCCGCACGAATCACTGGGGCCGCATCGCGCTTCGCTTCGCGCCAATCGATTTCAAATCCGCCACGCGGGACGGCCTGGGCGACGATTGGCCAATCACTTATGACGATCTCTCGCCCTACTACGACAAAGTGGAGTCCTACATCGGCGTCTTCGGGACGCACGAAAATGTTTCGAGCGCTCCTGACGGCATGTTTCTCCCGCCGCCGAAGCCTCGCTGCACCGATCTCATCGTCAAGAAAGCCTGCGACAAGATCGGGGTTATTTGTATTCCTTCGCGGCTCGCTATACTCACTAAATCCGTGAACGGCCGGCTTCCCTGCCACTACTGCGGCCAATGCGGCCGCGGCTGCGTCACCGCCTCGAACTTCAGCTCCAGCCAGGTGATGATTCCGCCGGCGATGAAAACCGGCAAGCTCACGATGATCACTGGTGCGATGGCCCGCGAAGTGATTCTCGGTAAGGACGGCAAAGCCGAGGGCGTCTCCTACATCGACAAAGCCACGCGCACTGAGAAGCGCGTGAACGCTCGCGCCGTCGTTCTCGCGGCCAGCGCCTGCGAGTCCGCGCGATTGCTCTTGAACTCCAAATCTCCGCAATTCTCAAACGGTCTCGCCAACTCTTCCGGCGCCGTTGGCAGATACCTCACTGATTCCGTCGGCAGCGATGGCTGGGGCATCATTCCGCAGCTCGAAAAAATGCCCCCGCACAATCACGACGGCGTCGGCGGGATGCACATGTACATCCCTTGGTGGAAATTCGACCGCAAAAATGATTTTCCGCGCGGCTATCACATCGAATTCGGCGGCGGCCGCGATATGCCCGGCATCGGCGAGTTTAATTATCTCTTGCATGAAGAAGAAGGCTACGGCGTCGGCGTGAAGAAGCGCGCGAGACAGACCTACGGCACCGGCATTGGCATGGCCGGCCGCGGCGAAATGATTCCCAATCCAGACACCTACTGCGAAATAGATCCCAACGTTGTCGACAAATGGGGCATCCCCGTCCTGCGATTCCATTTCAAGTGGAGCGAGTACGAAATACGCCAGGCCAAGGACATGCAGGAAACATTTCGCGCCATCATCGAAGCCGCCGGCGGCGAGTACAAAACCAAGACGCCCATCAGCGGTGACCGCCCGTTTGGCATCGCAGAAGGCGGAAAGATTATCCACGAGGTGGGCACAGCGCGAATGGGCGCCGACCCGAAAAGTTCCGTGCTAAATGGCTTCTGCCAGGCGCATGACGTGAAAAATGTTTTCATCATGGATGGCGCGCCGCTCGTCACCAATCCCGATAAGAATCCCACTCTTACCATCATGGCTTTAGCGTGGCGTGCGTCCGAATACTTGCTCGACGAAGCAAAGAAAGGCAATTTGTAGCCGGGCCAGAACAAGCCGGAGCACTTCTGGGAGACGAACTATGACTGAAAACTCCGTAACGCGCCGCGACATCCTGAGAACGCTGGCCGTAGGCGCCGTGAGCGGCTCCGTGCTGCAGGTGATCCCGGCAAAAGCAGCGGAATACGCTCACCAAGTGGTTCACACCGAAAAAGCCGCGTCGGCTGCGGGGAAATATGCGCTGAAGTATTTCTCTCCTCACCAGTACGAGATGCTCCTCACGCTCTGCGAAACCATCATCCCGAAGGACGAAAAGTCCGGGGGAGCGGTGGAAGCCGGCGCTCCGGAATTCATCGACCTCCTCACGAGTGAAAACGAGGAGTATCAGCTCGCCCTCGGTGGCGGGCTTCAATGGCTGGACAGTTTCTGCTCCGACCGCTGTGCCAATGCATTTCTGGATTGCACTGCGGAGCAACGCAAAGAGGTCCTGGACCTGATCGCTTTCCGCAAGAACGCGAAGCAGGATTCATCGCTAAGCCAGGGCGTCGCTTTCTTCGCCTTCTTGCGGAGGTTCACCTGCGACGGCTTCTACACCAGCAAGATAGGCATCGAAGATTTGCAGTACATTGGAAACACCGCTCTACGCGAATTCCCCGGCTGCCCTCCGCTGCCGGAATCCTAACTAAAATGGCTCCAGGCGCGGAGTCGCGCGCCCGGAGCCATTTTCTTCTCCGTTTGCAGATACTACTTGTGCGGTTTGCCTTCTTCCTTAGGCGGTTTGTTTTGCGCCTGAGGTTTGTTCTGTGGATGGGACTGGTTCTTCGGCGGATTGTTCGCGCCATTGTTCACATGCGAAGCGTTCACAGTATTCGCATTTGTGTGCGAACTGTTGGAGCCCGTACCACCAGCGCTCGAAGGGGGACGGTCCGACTTATGCAGATCGGCCGCGTTGCTCGCAGGCCTGTTCCCGCCGTTCGACGACCCATTATGCGGAGCGCCGGCTGCCACAACACCGTGCGAAAACTCGCCCGGTTTCGTCGTGGCGGCTATAGCCGGCTTGCCATGATTCTCGGAAGCCAGCAGCGCGCGATTCGTGCTAGCGGTGTGCTCGTGCTGCGTCTGCATTGCCGTCGGAGCGACATGGTGCTCGTTCTCAGCAGCCCGTTCCGACGCGGTTGGCTGGGCGCTCACTCCGCCGGTCCCACCGTTATAGCTCACGTGGTTGTTTACGGTGACGTTGTTGACGACCGTGCGATCCACATAGGTGTTGTGAATTACGGTCGTATTCACGTGCATCACGGCTGTGTTGTACGCAAACACTCCGCCATTCCAGCGTCCGCCAACGAACCCAACTCCACCATACCCAAAACCATAATTAATCCCGCCGTAGAAACCGACATGCGGTCCCCAATATCCGGCATGAAAAAAGTATCCGCCGCCGCCCCAGCCCCAGTAACCGGGGGTCCAAAGCAATCCAACGGACGGGGCCATAACCCAAGTTCCTGGCACCCAATAGTACCCATCAGGACCATACGCCCAATATCCCGGCGTCCAAAGGTAACCCGCACCCGGACATATCGGCTGCTGGTACACAGGCAGCGCTGGAGGACCAATGTGTACTGCCACGCCGACGCTGATCTGCGCCGACGAACGAGCCGGCATAAACAGCATCACTAAGCCCAGCAAAACCAATCCAATTATGTAACTTTTGCGCATTTGCGACGCTCCTCGATGAAACACCTTTAGTATAAAACCCGGTGGTCCAGCGGAAGTTGCGCTGTGGCTCAATCGTAACTGGCCGGATGGTCGGCTGGTTTAGTAGAGCTGCTAGGCAGATTTAATCGTTCCCGAAGCCGCGTCCCACACGACCGCGCTCTTGCGGAAATACGATTCGTTGGACATGTGGCACGCCAGTGCGGCGTTATTACCGAACACGGCGTCTTCGGTAACTTGCTGGTGGTTCTTGACTCCCTGGAAGTATCGCCAGAGGTGCGGCTTTTCATCATCCCAAGAGTCGCCGCGATACGTATAGCCTTCCAGAACCGGCTCTTTGCCTGGAACCGGATCGTTTTTCGCATGCCACTCCGCCACATACGCATCCCGCATCTTCTGCGGATAGCCAGAAGTGTAGTAACTCGGTGCCGAGTCCTCGCCCGTCTGCGGATAATAGGTGATCGCAAATTCGGTGACTTCCAGAATGCCCTTTGAACCCTGGAAGCGATAAATCTCCGGAGTCTCGCATCCGAGATTAAGCCGCAGGTACACTGGCGCACTTCCGTAATCGAAAAGCGTGGCATGGACGTCTGGCATATTGCGCCCATCCTGGAAGCGCAGGATCGCGCCGAGGGACATGGCCTTCTTCGGCGGAGCATTCCAACCCAGCATGAAATTCATGCCACTGACCAGATGCACGAGCAAGTCGCCGGCAAGCCCCGTCCCATATTCCTTCCAGCAGCGCCAACGCGCAAAAATATTCGGATTGAAAGGCACTTTGGGCACCGTGCCCTGCCAAGTATCCCAATCCAGATTCGACGGAGAAAGATCCGGCGGGGGCGGATACTCCCATGCTCCTGTAGGATCATTGCGCCCAAGCGAGCCTTCCACCAGCGTCAAGGTCCCAATGGTGCCCTGTGCAATCATCTCCTTGGCTTTCGCGCAAATCACCGAACTCACGCGCTGCGAACCAATCTGCACGATGCGTCCCGTTTTCTGCGCCGCCGCCACCATCGCGAGACCATCCGCCGCGGAGTGCGACATCGGCTTTTCGCAATAGATATCCTTGCCCGCGTTCACAGCGTCGACTACGACCTGCTTATGCCAGTGATCCGGCACAGCTGCGATGAGGCAATCGATCTCTTTGTTATCCAGCAAATCCTGATAGCGCCGCGTCGTAGGAATTTTCTTTCCGACAATCTCTTGCGCTAGCAGGTGCCGCCCGTCATACAAATCGCAAGCCGCCACGCATTGCACGCCCGGCAATTGTACGGCAGCCGTCAGCAACCCCGAGCCCTGCATCCCAATCCCAATGATGCCGAAGCGCAAGGTGTCGCTCGGAGCCATCCGTTCGAGCGCCGAAGGAATGTATTCCGGCTTGAGGAAGATGCTCGGAGCTGCTGCCAACGCACCCGTAGCCCCAGCCGTGCTCTGCAGAAACTCACGACGCGAGAAACCTTTTTTGCTCATCTCACCCTCCTGATTTGGCTCTTTCTCTGTTCTTCCTAAAGCTGTTACTTCAAAGCCTGCACGCTGACTTCTTTGAAAAATACGATGTCGTTGTCGCTATGGTTCTGCAACCCGATGTAACCTTCATCCGGCCGCCGCCCTCGTTGCGGCTCAAAGTCAAATTTCCGCTCCGGAACAGGCTGTCCCTCGGTGTAATCGGTAACCTTTATTTCGTTCAGAACCACAATCGTGTGCGGGCCATCGAGTGTGATGTCCATCGTGTTCCACTCTGGTCCGGGCTTCCCTGGTTTGGCCAGGGGCTTCGTCAGCGAATAAAGCGCCGCCGTGATGTGATACTCGTCCTCGTTCGATGTCTCGGGATGATTGTCGATCTGCACTTCGTAGCCATAGTTCACGGGCATCCACGGTTCCCGCGGCTCGATCGGAATACGAATGAACACGCCCGAATTGTCATTGAAATCCCGCATCTTGTAGACCACATGAATGCGGCAATTCCCAAACTTGCCCCCGGTCCAATAGAGCAGCCCCATCCCGCCGTGCGTTCGGATCAAGCCATCTTCGACCGTCATATCACCCGGCCCGACGTGCTTCCAACCCGTCAGGTCTTTGCCGTTGAAAAGTTGCTTCCACGCAGGCGCCTGTGCCCGCGCCGCAATCAATAGCAAGGCTGTGCTCAGAACGCAGGCCAGACAGATACCCACTTTGCGCACGATGCTCCCTCCCCGATGCTGAATCGCCCGCAACTAGAAGCGCAGAGCGCTCAGATAGTCGTAGCTGATCTTGATGTCCTCGAACGGCTTTTTTGCGTCGTCATTCTCGACAAAATAATGCTTGATGCCCGCCTTCTCCGACTGCGCGAAGATCCGTTTCCAGTCAATCGTCCCTTGCCCAACGTCGGCTAAACGGCCTTTGAATACTACCGAGCCCGTCGCTCCTGCGTAACTGCTCGTCGCGTTGGGGTCGTTCACGTAGTCCTTTACGTGTACCATCGGGAAGCGCCCGGGGTATTTGTCGAAATAGCTCACCGGATCCTTCCCCGCCACGCTGATCCAGCACAAATCCATCTCCATCTTCACGAAATTCGGATCCGTTTCCGTCAGCAGGTACTCGTACGCGGATTTTCCGTCTAGTCCTTCGACCGGCGAAAACTCGAAGGAATGATTGTGATAGCACAACTGGATTCCGGCCTTCTGGCTAGCCTCGCCAGCTTTGTTGAAAAGCTCCACCACTCGCTTCCATCCATCAGCGTTGCGTTGCTTCTCATCAATCCATGGGCACACGATGTACTGGTATCCGATAACGTGCGCGGCATCGAGCGTCTCAGGCCATTTTTTTTCGATCAAGTCGTAGCGAATATGCGCCGAGGGCGATACAAGTCCGTCCTTGTCGAGGAGCGCGCGAAGATCCTTCGGCGAATGGCCGCCGTAGTCCTCGGCAAACTCAACCTCTTTGTACCCGGTCGCAGCGACTTTCGCGATGGTCCCATCGAAGTCGGTCTTTAGTACCTCGCGAACGGTGTAGAGTTGAAGTCCAATTGGGTTGACCCTATTGGAGTCTTGGGCAGCCCACGACGGCCGTGCCGCAAATACTGCCGCTGCGGCGATCGATGACTCTATAAATGTTCGGCGTTTCATGGCGTTTTTCTCTCCTCCTGGACGGGCGGTGGGAGTATACAAAAAAGCGATAGCCATTATCAGAGAAAAAGGGCGGCGCCCAAAAAAAAGCGCCGCCCTCTTCTTTCCAGTTCCCGTTAGAAGTAGAACCGCAAACCGAACTGCATGATGCGCGGGTCGTGTGTGCCGGTCAGATGGAGGAAGACGGAGCTGGCCGTCGGGTCGATCGTGTCCATGGCGGAAGCCGCACCAGTTCCGCCGCTCGAACTGTTTCCGCTGATGGCGTTGTATTGCGTGTGGTTAAAGAGGTTGAAAGCTTCCCATTTGAATTCGAATCCCATGTTCTCCCTAATCGGGAATCGCTTGCTGGCACCGAAATCAAAATTCACACGGGCTGGATAGTTCAGCGTGTTGCGTCCGACATCGCCGAACGTGAGACCCTGAGGAACCGCGAAAGCGGCTGGATTGTATGCAAGGGGGCCCCGATCACCAGGGATTTCCGTCTGGGTCAGGCCGGCTTTGGGGTTGCCGACCAAATCGGGACGGGAACCGGTGCCAGTAGCATTAGCGACACCAGCGTTGTCCCCTTGGGGCGTCCCGTTCGTAACGCTAAACGGCGTTCCAGATTGGGCGACGGTGATGCCCGAAACCTCCCATCCGCCAAGGAGTGCACGCTTGAGGCCTGTCGCGCCTCTAAAGAGCGGCACGTTGTAGACGTAGCTGACCGCCAAGTTATTTCGCAGGTCGAACGCCGAACTCGCACGATTGGCGGCGATATCGTAAGCGTTAACAAACGCTGTGTCACTCCGGTCAGAGGAATCATCGATTGAATGGCTGTAGGTATACGCAACGTTCAAGTTAAGATCGCCAACCGTGCGATGGACGGCGACCTGCAAAGAATGATAAATCGAGTTCGCTGCGTTTCTGAGAGTATTGACGTCGCCGTAGCCAAGGAAATTCGGGCGGAATATGTTGTTGGTTGGGTTGAGGCCGCAAGCGACGTTCAGGTTGGTAGCGGCCTGCGTCGTCAGCGGCATGGTCGTTCCGGCCACGGTTTGACCCGGAGTCCATGCTTGTACATTCGCACTCCCTAGCGGTCCAACGCAGGCTCCCTCGGGTCCTGTGGAGCCGACGAATCCAGTGTTGTAAAGCGTCTGTCCCACTTGGAAGGGGTTTTGCGAAGCAGGAACCGGCTCGATCTGATTGCCGTTGCTAAGAAGGGTTAGATGTGTGCCCTTACTGCCAACATAGGCAACCGACAGGATGAAGTGGGCCGGCAACTCCTTCTGGACGTTCAGGTTCCACTGCTGCACATAAGGCCATTGAGCCTTATCCGGAATGGAAACGATCTTGTCCAGGGGAAAGATTGGAACTGGACCGCTAGCGGCCCCGATATTTCCATAACCGATGATGTTGGACTGCGAGGCCGTCAGCACGAGCGGCGGCGAGCCTTCCAGCGATTCGGTGTTTCCTTCGTTGCCGTTGGTATGCTCGTAAAAGATGCCGTAGCCGCCGCGAATAGCCATTTTGCCGTCGCCCTTGGGGTCAAACGCAAAACCGATACGGGGCGCAGGGTTGAAGAGATGCCCCTGTAAGCAGCCGGCGTTCGGTGAGGACCCGATGGTAGCTGCCGGGAATTCAGCCAGAACGGCCGCGGGAACGTCGGAAGTGCCGCCCTTGCCGCCGCACTGAATAACGCCATTAAATGGGTTCCCCGCGCCGGGAATCAACGCACCCGAATTGGGATCGATCGCGGGGGCATCGGCTGCGACGAACGCATTGGGGTCAAAGCTAAATGCATGCTGGTACCGTTCGCGGTAGGTGCCGAAAAGGCTGACACGTAAACCGAGGTTTAAAGTCAGCTTTTTTGTCACACGCCAGTCATCCTGGAAGTATGGCTCCACGATCTTGTAGCGGTTGTAATACTGGTTATTTTGAGTGGTCTGCTGATAACTTGCGATGTTGCCCACCAGCAGGTCGGCAAAGGCGTTTCCCGTCGAGACCGTACTGGCGCCAGAGCTGAAAGTTAGAATGCCTTGTACGTAATCCGAACTGCCCTCGTTCTTTTGTGCGAAAGCAGCGTAAGCTCCGAACTGGAAGGTGTGTTGACCAAAAATCTTGGTGATGTTGTCGCGATAGGTATAGGTAGGGTTAGCGTTGTGCCACGGGAAATATCCGGTGTCCGACGTAAAGGTTCCCCCATAGGCAGAGTTACTCCCAACGGAGATAGCGGGGAGCAGTCCGCCGAAGCCATTGTTGAATATCGAGCCCATGGCAAATCCAGAGGGCAGCGCTACTGGGCCTCCGGTGGTGAGAGTGATATGGTCCGCCGTATAGCTAGCCACAAATTCGTTGAGCAGCGTCGGGGTAATGTTCGCGTTCAGGCGGGCCACAAAGCTCGATCCTGGGCCCGTGAAGTTCGTGGTGACGTTCTGGAAGCTGGTTCCGTTGCCCCACAACGCATTGGGAACCACCGTCTGCCAGGAATCGTGAATGTATCGGAACGTCAGACGATAGTTGTCGCTGAGATTTTGATCTACGCGGACTAACTCTTCGCGCCACGTCGTTGGGCTCGCAACCGTTTCGACGACCGACGGGAATCCGCCGTTCGTGGAATTAGCTTGAGGGATGATTGCGAGAAGCGAGGTCCCGACCGCCGACGGCGTCACGGTATTGTTGGGGAAGGCCAGCCCACCGCTTCCGAGTTGCGTAGGGCAGTCCGGAAAGGTCGTAGTGTTCACGGGTATGGTAGCGGAATAGGCCGGACAGAGATCAGAAAAGTTTCCGCCGCGCTCGGCGTCCGACGGAACGTTTTGATTAATTGTGGTCGAACTCTTTTCCCGGCGCCATTCTTGCGACCAGAAGACAAAGGTCTTCCTCTTGTCGGTGTTGTAGTGATGGGGAATGTAAACAGGGCCGCCGAAGGTGTATCCAAAATCGTTCTTGTTATACGCAGCCTTGGACTCGTCCGGTGTGGCACCTTGTTCCCACGATCTTGCATTAAAGAATGCGTTGCGCAAGTATTCGAATGCGCTTCCATGAAAAGTGGTGCTCCCCGATTTGGTCTCCACTTCGATCGTGCCAGAACCGTTGCGCCCATACTGCGCGCCATAGGTCGAGGTCAAGATCTTGAATTCCGCGATGGCTTCCGGGTTCGGATAAACGTTCAGCGTAGAGTTGCTGCCGTTATCCATGTTGTCGCCACCATCCAGTTCCCAGTTGTTGTACTCGGTGCGCCCGCCGTTCATGCTGAAGGCCACGTTGCCGTAGACACCAACCTTGCCTTCATCCGAACCGGTCTGGCTAACGACGCCTGGGGAGAGTGTGACTAGCTGCGTAAAATTGCGGCCATTCAGGGGGATTTCATTCACCTGTGTCCCGGTGATGGTGTTGCTGAGAGCCGAGGATTGCGTCTCGACTTGTGCCACGCTCTCACCCGTCACCACCACTTCCTCCGTGACGGCCCCGACTGTCAACTCAACGGACAAGCTGATTTTATCCGCCACCTTCAGCACCAATTTTTGTACCGAGTATTTCTGGAAGCCTTTCGCTGTCACCACGATATCGTAGTTGCCCCCAGGCAAACCCGCTACAGCGAACACCCCGTCCGCATTGGTCGTCGTTGAATGCGTCTGGCTGCCCGTCGAGCTCGAAACCACCACTTCCGCGCCAGCAATCGCTGCGCCGGACTTGTCCGATACCGTCCCGCTGATATATCCCGTGTCTTGTGCCTTTGCTGCGAACGCGGTACACAAAATCGCGATCGTCACGCACACCAACAGCCGCGCCGCCTTGGGCAGGTTCTTCAAAATACTGGCAGGATGAAAACTATAACCGTGTCCCTTCACTTTGCTACCTCCCCCAAATTTTTGAAATGGATTACCGGCCTGGTGTGGGCACAATTACGCCTGCTACCGCGGGCACCCCTGGTATCTGCCGCTTGCAGAAGGCCACTCATCGGAGACAGCCCCCACCACTCGACGTTCAGAAACGCACCCAATCTCACCTATTAAATCGGATTAATACGGCATTGCCTCGTCCGTGTCAAGTCGAAAATCTTGTCAATTTTCCCCAAGTACCGGAACTGTCTCGCCTCTTTCTCCCCGTTTACGTTCACGTTTGCCGCTCACCGCTTGAATTCTTTTCTTCTCTGCCGGACACTACCGAGCGATGTCTTTTAGGCTCCGTGTCCGACTCGCGCAATCTCTCTCAATCCTTTTGGTTGCTACTTTCTGTATCTGTCTTTGGCTTCCACTTTCGCAAAGCTCCTCTCTTCCGCTTTTTCAACAACCCTCCGCGGGTGACACGAGCCGCGTCTCCGGCATTGATCCCAAGGCGTCCTTCGCGCAGGGCCAAGCCGCCCTCCAGTCCGGCGATTTAGCCACCGCCGAAGCCGCCTTCCGCCGCGTCCTTACCGTCGATCCTCATTCTGGCGCCGCCTACGCCAATCTCGGCGTCATCGCCATGCGGCGCAAAGAGTGGGACCACGCCCTCACCCTGCTTCAAAAAGCCGAAAAGCTCGAGCCCAAAATGTCCGGCATTCGCCTCAACATCGGCCTCGTAAAATATCGCCGCAGCGACTACGCCGGCGCTATCGCCCCGTTAGCCTCTGTCGTCCACGATCAACCCGACTCGCAACAAGCCCGCTACCTCCTTGGCCTCTGCTACGTCTTCACCGAGCACTACGCGGACGCCGTCGCCGTCCTCGAACCGCTCTGGCCACAAATGTCCAACGACTTCACCTACCTCTACGTCCTCGATATCGCCGCCCACAATGCCAATCAAAACGACCTCGACGAAAAAACCCTTAGACGCTTAGTCGAAGTCGGCGGCGAGACTCCCGAATTCCACCTGATCCTCGGCAAGGCTTATCTCAACCGCGAAGAATTGGACAAAGCCATCTCCGAGCTGGAACAAGCCGCCGCGGCGAATTCCAACTTGCCCTACGTGCACTTTAGTCTGGGACTCGCCTACATGAAGAAGCAGGACCACGACCGCGCCCAGGCCGAATTCCGCAAAGACATCGCACTCGAACCCGATCTCCCCGATAATTACGAACAACTCGGTCTGCTCTATCTACAACTGCAAAAAGACGATGAAGCCGAACATTCTTTCCGCGAAGCTCTTCACTACAATCCGCGCATGCCGGTCTCTCTGTTGGAGCTAGGTCGCCTCTATCAGCGTCAGGGAAAAAATCTTGAAGCCCTTAGCTTTCTCAACTCGGCGGAAAAATGGGCCCCGGACAACCAGAATATTCACTATGTCCGCGGCCAAGTCCTTCTGAAGCTAGGCCGCCGCGAGGAAGCCCAAGCCGAGCTCGCCACCTCGAAAAAGATCGTCGATACCAGCCTCAGGAAACAACGCGAAAAATACGGCGATGCCCCCATTCCCAATCCCGAGCTCAAGCAACCACCGCAACCCTAAATCTTCGGCACCTCCCACGAGCCTCGCCCCCGTTCAATCGCCTCCGCCACCGCTAAAATCAACTCTTCCTCATACGGCCGCCCAATCACCTGCACCCCAATCGGCAATCCCTCTCGCGACTTCCCCACCGGCACCGCCACTCCCGGAAATCCCGCCAAGTTCAACCATTGCGAATACCGCATCGTATCGCGATAGTTTTCTTCGTCGCCGCTTCGCCAATTCCCTTCTCCGTGCCGAAATGCCGGCCCCACCGAAACCGGCGATAGAAGTATTGTGACATCTTCCATCTGGCGAACAATGTCCGCGCGCAACGTGTCGCGTTCCCCGCAAGCGCTCAGAAACCCGTCGTACGTCAGGGTCGTCTCCGCCGTCGCCAGCTCAACATATTCGCCCAGCATCGGACTCAACTCCTGCTCATGCCCTGCAGCACCCTTTCGAATCGAGTCCGCGATCACCGGCCCAAAAAAATACCACCACACTTCAATCGCCCGATCAAGTCTGTTCAAACTCTTCTTCTCAAGAGCAAATCCCTGGTCACTCAAAATCTTCGCGGCTCGCTCAACCGCCGCCATCGTTTCTGCTGTCGCCTTGCCAAGCGCATCGCCCTCCAAAATCCCAATCCGCAATTTCCTGACATCTTCTTCTTTCGCCGCGCGTACCGGCACAGGCGCCGATAGGGCATCCCCCGCATCCGGCCCCGCCATCACTTCAAACAGAGCCCGCACGTCCGCAATCGTCCGCGCCATCGGCCCAACCACGCCAATCCAACCAAACGCTCCGCCTCCTTCGGGATAATGTCCGGTCGCAGGAATCCGCCCCGGCGTCGGCTTCAATCCGCATATCCCGCAAAAATGTGCCGGCACGCGTATCGATCCGCCGCCATCGCTCCCCACTCCCCCCGCCGAGCAACCCGAAGCAATCGCCGCACCCTCGCCCCCGCTCGATCCCCCCGCGGACCGCTCCAAATCCCAAGGATTGCTCGTCTTGCCGCTCAAAGAATTGTCCGTCTCATACGCCATCAAATACTCCGGCGTATTTGTATTTCCCAAAACAATCGCGCCCGCCGCCCGCAACCGCGCCACCAGCGGCGCATCAGTCTGCGCCACATAGTCCGTCCTCAGTAAGGACCCCGAAGGCGTCGGCCATCCGGCCGCATCAATACAACTCTTAATCGTCAAAGGCACGCCATGCAGCGGCCCCACGGCGTCGCCGCGCATCGACGCTGCCTCCGCCACCCGCGCCTGCTTCAACGAACCCTCCGCATCAAGATGTACAAACGCATTCAGCTTGGGCTGTAGCTCCGCCACTCGCTCGAGATGCGCCTCCACAACCTCCACCGGCGAAAATTTCCTATCGCGAATCCCCGAAGCAATTTCCGCAATCGTTCCAAAAATTATTTTATCCATGGTCGGCAATCGAGAGTATGTGTCTGGGGTCATTGGGTCAAGCGGGATGGAATCGTCGACAGTCGACAGCGGAAACTCGAGAGTTATAAGGTAAAGGAGCAAAAAGGGAAAAAGGATAACGACAGGGGGCCCTTGTCCAGACCAGTAGTGTTTTTGGAGTATTGATGTTTCCGGCGCTCCAATTCAAAGTCTCTTCAATTTCTTGGCGGCGGAGAATCGCAGGTCCCTGGTTCATCCGGTCTCGCCGGCCGCTGGGCATGGGCCATACGAGGGCCAAACAGTGAAACGAAGCGCATTCCCCAGGGCACTGGCCTTTTTATTTCTTGTTCTCCTCCAAGCGGTTGATCTCCACGCGCAACAATTGGCCACATTGAATGCCAAAGTGACGGATCAGTCTGGGGCCGGCATTCCGCTCGCGGGAGTCATATTAAAGACGAGTGCCACGGGAGTGACACGCAGCGCCACCTCGGATGCCGCGGGGCTTGCAGTTCTGGCCGGGTTGCCTGCAGGAAGCTACGAATTGACCGTAGAAGCTGCCGAGTTCAGCCCGTCACGGAGCGCACTTACGCTTTCCGTGGGGCAGATCGCTTCCTTGTCCGTAGTCCTGAGCGTTACCACGGTAAAAGAACATGTCGAAGTTCGCGAGACAGCTCAGGGAATCGATGCGCAAACACCCGAAGTAAGCCAGGTGATCGAAACAGAGAAAATCGCGGACCTGCCGATCGCCGGCCGCGACTTCATTGACTTTGTCCTCTTAACTCCCAATGCCAATGTGGGACGCAGCACGGCCGTCGGGGCGCAATCTCCCTTTCAGGAAACCGTTTTGGAACTGAGCTTCGCCGGCCTGCGCGAGACGCACAGTACATTTTTTGGCCTCGATGGAACGGACTACACCACAAGCATTTCCGGTGTTCAGCGCGTGAGTCCCTCGCAGGACTGGGTATTGGAGTTTCGTGTGACCGCCGGCCCAATCACCGCCGACAATGGCCGCAATCTCGGTTCGGTCGTAAACACCGTTACGAAGTCCGGAAGCAACGATGTGCATGGCTCCGTGTACGAGTTCTTTCGCAACAACCAGTTGGATGCCAACAATCTGCTATCGGCCCCCGGCTTCAACACCCTGCGCTTCAATCAATTTGGCGGCTATGTTGGCGGCCCCATCAAGCGGGAAAAAATCTTTTACTTTTCGGGTTACGAAGGCCAGCGCCGCGCCGAGTCCCCTTTATATTCATCCTTTATCCTGCACTGCACCGATAATCCCGGCTGCCTCGGGCCGGGAACTCCCAGCATCAACCAAGTGAAGGAATTGCTCGGCTTGCAACCTGAGAACCTGGGATCGATCCTACAGATTGAGGATTATGATAAATTCTTTGGAAAGCTGACGAATGTTCTGAGTGAAACAAGCACTCTGAACATCGGATACCTCTTCAACGATGAACGGAATCAACACATACCCGGGGCTGCTCCGGGTCAGGGATTGCCCTCCTTTTATCGCAACAACCCCATTCTGGATCAGACCATATACGCGAACTTACTTCATCTGTTCGGCAGTCACTGGACTTCCGAAACCATCGTCAACTTCGGCCGTAGAACCTTTCACCTCAATCCAGTAGGCGCTGGGTTTGAACCGGCCCTCCTGGTCGCCGACCTCTTTGATTCCGGCGGCATTCAGGGCGGCGTACCTTATTATCGCGAGCAGCATTTCCAAGCTTCCGAAAACCTCACCTATGTACGAGGCAAACATTCATTCAAGTTTGGCGGAGGTTTTGAGCCCGTGTGGATCAGCGCACAAACATCTTTCTTCACGCCGGGCGGAGGCATTTTCACTCCTCAGAGTTTCTTTGGTGCGGCGCCTTTCAACGCTCCGCCGTTCGGCCCTGGAACTCCGGTCGAGTTTCTATTCCTCGAGCCGAGATCCTATTTCGGCCAACAAATTCCCCCGCGCACGCTGCCATTCGAGACGGGGCTTTTTTCCGGACCAGCGGCTTCGGCCTTCAACGACAGCGTGAACCTGAATTTCCTCCACACGCACTCTGGCTTTTACGCGCAAGACCAGTGGAGGCCGGCCTCGTACCTTACCCTGACTCTCGGTCTTCGCTACGACATCGATTTTCTTCCGTCCGCCGCCGACATCCGGCTGAATGGACCAATGAATCCCACGAACTATGGGAACGTGCAGCCACGCGCGGGCCTGGCCTATTCATTTCGCCAAGGAAAAGGAGTTGTCCGCGCCGGCTTCGGCATGTTCACCGGCCCGTTCGACTACAGCGACATCATGGTGTCTTGGCAAGGTGCGTCCGCTTTTACCTACATGCAACAGCCGCTGCTGCCGGGATTTTCAAATCCCGCCACTATCCTGGTTGGGCTTGGGCCATCCGGAATCGTAGGTGTTAACGGGCCCGTTCTCGCCAGCCAGGCATTCTCCGCGTTTACGCACACAGGCGTTTATCCCAGCCCCAGCTCTCTGCTCCAATTCCCGCTCGGCTACGTGCAGAGAAAGTTTCCGAACGCCTATGCCGAAGAAGCGAACCTCGAAGTCGAGAACGAAATCGCGAAAGACCTCTTCGTCTCCGTAGGATACCAATTCGTGCACGCGCTCAAGCTGCCGCTCTATCTCAGCATCAACGGGCTCCCGAGCGGCACACTTCCGACTGGGGTCCAGGCTTTCACGCCGGCCGACCCTAATTTCGGCTTCTCGCTGATGGCCTCTCCGTCGGGCTTTTCCAACTACAATGCGGGAACTCTCAGTGTGCGCAAGCCCTTCGCACACCATTACAGCATTCTGGGCAACTACACGTTCTCCAAATCCATCGATCTCGCGACCGACGTTCAACTGACCGACAGTCCGATGGATTATCTGCGTCCGCAGTTGGATCGCGCTTTAGGCGACAACGACGTTCGCCATCGTTTCGTGCTTGCACTGCAGAGCGAATCTCCGAACTCCTGGACCAAAGCGCTACGCAATTGGAAAGTTTCTATGCTAAATACCCTTCAAAGTCCACGTCATTACACAATCTTCGCGGGGTTTGACGTAAATGGAGACGGCTTTCCTTTCTCCGATCGCGTCGGCAACATCGGCCGCAACACGTATCGAGGCGATCCTTCTTACACCACCGACATACGCCTGCAAAGAGTCTTCAGCGTAGGCGAACGGTTCAACGTGGAAGCCAGCGCCGAAGTCTTCAACCTGTTTAACCGTCCGAACGTCAATGCCATCGACACCGTCTATGGAGCCGCCGTTTTCGCGGGGCGAATCCCGCAGGGATTTGGAGACCCCATCACCAGTCCCGCGAATCCGACGTTTGGCTCGCCCAGCTTTGTAGCCCCGGCGCGCCAAATCCAACTCGCCCTGCGGCTAAATTTTTGAAACAACTCGCGAAAAGCAAGTTTCGCGGATTAGCCTTAGGGCAGTTCCGGAGGTTTCTTCCCGGACGATGGCATTCATCTAAGCATTCCTCTAGAATCGCCGTCATGAACTGCCCGAATTGTGGAAAGGATATGACCGACTGGACGCTGGACGGCCGCGTGGGCACACAGGTCATCGTCGATGTGTGCACAGCTTGCCAATCGTTCTGGTTCGATCAGCACCAAAGCCTGCAGCTCTCTCCCGGCTCCACGCTCAAGCTGATGAAATTCATCGGTGAACACTCGTCAACAGCCAAGCCAACCTTGTCGGACGTGCTCCGCTGTACGCGATGCGGTGGCTCGCTGTCGCTGGCGCACGATCTGGTCCATAACACGCGGTTCAACTATTGGGTATGTGCGAATGGACACGGAAAGTTCATCGGTTTCTTCGACTTCCTGAAGGAAAAGAATTTCATCCGGACGCTCTCTCCCCAAGAGATCCAGGAGCTGAAACAGAACGTCCAGAGCGTGAATTGCTCCAACTGCGGCGCATCCATCGACCTGCAAAACAACTCGGTTTGTCCCTACTGCCATTCCGCCATTTCCATGCTGGACATGAAGCAGCAGCAACAGATGCTCGCGCAACTCAAGGAAGCTGCCGAGCCCCCGCCAGTTGATCCGACATTGCCCCTGAAGCTCGCCATGGCGAAGGAACAAATATCGTCCGTATTTCAGGAGCACGATGCCGAGTGGTGGGAAGACGCGCGCTCGGGCGACCTCGTTCAGGCTGGTTTGAAGGCGGTCACCCGATTGATTGCCACAATCCTGTAATTGGATCGCCTACCGCATACTGAGAACCAGATGTCCGGTAACCGCAGCTAAGGCTCGATCAGCGGAATCGAGCCTAACAATTGCAGATCGATCATCATTTGAACGCGCCGGTCGAGTTGAAAGAACTGTGCCGTTCCTTTGGCCGATAGCGCGCTACGGAAGATGGGGATGTATTTGAGCCGGAGTTGGATCACGGATTCATCCACCGCGAGCCACCTCTTCGAGAGGCCATCGGCCTGCTCGTCCGTCATGTTCGTGTTTTGCAGATACTCTTTAATGAGAGCGTATTTCGCGTCGTTGATCTTCACCAACTCGGCGACGTATTGGTCGTAGGTCGGCCAGAATTTCTCCGCTTCGGTGTCGGTCAACTTCATATTGGCGGCGATAACTTGCTTTCGGGTGGACCGCAGGTCCGACCTCAGCATGGCGATCTCTTGATCGACCGACGATGCGTTCTCGCGGCTGGCCGCGGGTTGCGCAGTCTGCGCTGCGGCATTTTGAGCGATCAACGCCTCGCCAGCGAAAAGAAACCCGCTCAGCACCAGAACTGCTGCCGTGCTCTTCTTGATCATTTGACCTCCCGTTCCACAATGGGCGAAAACCACGGTGAGCACCGATAGAGTTTCCCGACGCGGGCATTCATTAGCGTTCGCGGATAGGCTGCCACCCGATGTCGCTGAATCGCTGGCCGGCCACCTGGAGAGACCCTCGCTTGTAAGATATCGGTAGTCCCCGCTAGGCGACACTGTCACTTTTGACAGGGATGGAAGTAATCCATTAGCGGCCCAACTGTATTAACATGCACTCGGACTTGCTGTTCTCAGTGGTTCTTTTGTGGCAAGAGGACAAAGGTAAGGAGAAAGATTATGAAGTGCAAACTGACGGGAGCGGCGAGTTTGGCTGGGGCGTTTGTTGCGGGCATGGTCGTGGCGACGATATTGGGTGGGGGGATGGCTGCGGCGCGGGCGAAGACTCTGCGAGCGGCGGTGCAGGGGCAGCAGGTTATCCTGCAGAAGGTCATCAGCCCGACGGTGTCGGACGAGGACATTGCTTTGCTGCGCAAAGATATACGGGCAATGAAAATGCAGGTGATTGGCCAGAATATGTCGCTGTCGGATCCTGAGGCGGAGAAGTTCTGGCCCATCTACAAACACTACGCGGACGACCTGCATGAAGTGAACAACTCGAAATATGCGCTGTTGAAGCAGTACGCGGAAACGTGGGAAACGATGTCGGACCAGGAGGCGCTGATTTATGTGCGGCACTGGATGGAGGTGGACGCGGAGGCGCAGGCGTTGCGCCTGAAGTATGTGCCGACGGTGACCCAGGTCTTGCCGGGCAGGAAGGCAGCGACGTTTTTCCAATTGGATCGGCGGCTGTCGATGATAGTCGATTTGCAATTGTTTTCGCAGATTCCGTTGGCGCATGTGAAGGAGTAGGAGGCTCCGCGCCCCCTACAGGCCACGAATTCTCTTCCAAAAGCGAACATCAAACCGCCAGAGTGACCCAATTTGAACAGACACTACTCAAAATCTCTCCTACCCTTACTCAAACGGGATTTCAAACTGGACGCTCTTGGGCTACCCCATCGCCTCCCGAGTCCAAAATGGGAATTCTGGCGAATAATTTCGAATCGAGGGAGATAATTATGAAAATCAAATTCACCACTGGTCTTCTAGCACTTGCGATTGCACTCGGCTCCACTGCTCTGGCTACGACCGCAACTTCTCACCAGGCAAAGGAAAGGTCCAGCGCCACGGTCACGGTTGCTGGTTGCCTCCACAATGGCACCACCACAGACGTGTTCGTTCTCACGGCAAAAGACGGTAAAGGCTGGGATCTCAGCAGTAAGACCGTGGACATCTCAAAACATGTAGGCCACACCGTATCCGTAACCGGTACTCCTGTCACCACAGCCTCCACCGACGGCTCTGCCGCATCGGCGACCACTCGGCTAGACGTTTCAGATCTGAAAATGGTAAGCGAGAGCTGCTCGCAGTAAGAAACTCTCCATAGAGTGGACGCCTCTGTCAGCGTCCACTTTCACCTTCTAAGCAATCGCCGCATGCCCCCTATGATTGTGCACAACGAAGTGTCATTTCGAGCGTAGCGAGGAATCTGCTTTTGCCTCTCTGCGTAGAAACAAGGACTCACGGTTTTACGTGGACTTTCACGTGTTGCGAGTGAATCCCGTTTGCGACAACTACCAATTCGTAGTGGCCCACCGGAATCGTGTGTGGCACGTGGAAATGGGTGTGATGCTTTTTCTTCCCCGTGGCCACCGCCATCGTCGAGTGGTCAAACGTGCGGCAAAAGAAAACCTTGTTGCTGCCAACACGCTTCAGCCGAACCAGGGGATAGTTCGTCGCCATTTGCGCATCATCCCCATAGGCATTGGCTTGCGACAAGCCGTTCAGTTGGCGTCCGGTCAGCCGGTAGGTCTGCCCGTGGCGCAAAGATTTAAGCACATGAGTAATGTGCGGGCGCCAGTGGTGGTGAGGTCCCCCGGTGGGAGTAAAGACCTGCAGCTTCGATGTACAGGTGGAATACAGAACTTGCCCTGTCGGCAAAAGCAGGAATCGGCAGTTAAAAGTAACGGTAGTCGCAGCGTTGGCAGGGCCTGCCACCGGATTCAGCCCCGTCCCATCGTATTCGAACACGCTCACAGGTTGACCGGCCCAACCCGCATTGCCCCCCGTCGTGATCACGCTTCCCGCGATACACAGTACGCGGCCGTTGGGTAGGAGACACGCGGGAGCATCGAACGCGCGCATCAGTTTTCCGCCCGTCCCCACGGGAAAATCGGGGCCGGCAAACCATGCCCCGGTTTTGACCTTGTAAATTGCGGTGTGGCCAGTGGCGCCAGTGCAGAACACTCGGTCGTCGGGCATCAGAATCGCGGGACCAATTTCAATCGAGACAGGCGCGTTCAGGACGAGATCAGCAGCTGCAGGCACCCCCCCTGCGCTCACCCACTTATTGGTTTTTATCTTATACTTCTCGGCCTTCGGATGATTGTTAACTTCCGGGCAGAGAATAAAATCGTTGGGCAGGAGCGTCCAGCCTTCTTCGGAGCTTGTGTCATTTTTTAGGCCCCCCGGAGTCCAGGTTTTGGTTGTTGGATGAAAGATCGCAGTTTTTTTCGTCTTGATGCTCCCCAGCAGAAGCTTGCCATCCGGCAGGACGCAGCAAGGCGCGTCTCCAATATTGGCCCAGCCTGGCGGCACGGGCACGGAAGTCCAGGAATCGGCAACGGGGTCATAGATCTCTGCGGCTGCCAGATCGAGATTTACGCCACCGTTGTACTCTCCGCCTGCCACAAACACGCGTCCATCCTTAAGCACTGCCGAGGCGTAGTACAGGGGCGCGTTCAAGGGTCCGTTTTGCGTCAAAGGCGCATTTGCCACCATCGGGCTCATCGGATGCCAGGTGCCTTTCACATAGTCACCTTTGGCGTCCGGAACGAGCTTATGCCAATTGGCGGTCTCATATTCGTGGCACATCACCGTGCCGTCGGTCAGAAGAAGCATTGTGTCCACGCTGAAAGAAGGGGTGTTCGTTAGGGCTTTCCAAGGGCCTGCCATGAGGTGTTCCTCCTACGAGAGAATGTGAATCTCGCAGGCCAATCGTTTCATCCAGCCGATGTCTTCTCTTCTCGCCCGCGTAGCGAGAACTGCCCCACGCGCCCAGTTTTAGATACCCGGAGACAGCAACTTACTTCTATCGCTAGGGTTTGGACTTGTGGGGGAGAGCAGGGAGACGAAGGCCGTCGAGCCATCGAAATGGCGGGCTGGGACGTCTTTTCTGCTCTCTTTGAGAGGGCCGCTGTGCCGATTCGTTGCCTCTGCGGCCCAGAGCCATCAGCTCCACAGGTCAAGCACAAAAGCAATTCTTGAATCCGATCTAGGCCAAATTATCGTCCGTATTGCTGCGTGGGCTGCGATTGCCAAGTCTGTGGGTTGCCCACAGACAAACGACACACGCATGCTTCAAAATAGCCTGGCATCGCGCCGGGTTGCCAGCGCCGTTCCCATGCCGAAGTGCTGAGGCTAACAGATGAGAAAAGAGCTCCCGGAAAAAGAGACGTGGGAATGGATCGCGGCACAGATTCGAAAGCATGGGCTACCGAAGCGCGGGCGCCCCAAGAAAGACCCCGTGGACCCCGACTTCGACAGGCTAGCGGATGCGCTACTCCTACGAACCGAACTCGCGATAGCGAAGCTTGAACTTAACGACCGGCAACGCAAGTACCTCATCCGCGTCTTGCGCTCGCGTCTGCGAAGTATCGTCACCCCCGCCGATCGACGCTCATCGCCCCGGAAGCTGTAACACAACACTTTACGCGAATCGTTGCGTTCTCGCGGCGCCGCTCTCCGCACACAAAGGCTTTAGACCGTCGCCGTGGCTCGCTGGCCTGAGCACAGTGTTACGTTTCATGAGTGGAAAAGCGCGACGGACTCAAATAGGCGTCGCGCTTTTCAGGGATGCAAAGGAGTGCATCTGATACTGGCGAATCCCCCTGGCGTTAGCTACCAGAGCGCGCCGAGAGGTTTCAGGGAGACAAGAAGCACGCGCAAGGATTCTCCCGCAGAGTTCTTGTGGAGCGCAGTTCCATACAGCACAGAATCGCCCGGCTAGCAGTGAATGGAGCGAAATCTCAGGACAGTTCGCGGTCAGGCGGTACACCCGGCAACAAGCAAAACCGCAAACGGTAGGCCACCGAGGAGTTAAAACGCTGCCACCCGCCAAAAGCCTGGCCCACCCTCCGGCTCAACTGAAGTGTCTGAGCAACATTGCCCCGATAAAGGCCGTGCAAGAATCCACTTGAGCGCGGCTGACATTTGCCCAATCAGCGTGAAGGCTATCATTTCTGAACTTTAGAAAACTCTGAGCAGTTCCGATTTCTCCGCCTTTCAAGACCACCTTATCCTTCAGAGCGTTGAGTACATCTTGGAGGCTGGGCCTACCGATAACCCCCGCTAATTCCACACCCATCCGCCGCAGCAAGTCTTCAAATGCGGAAGCAATCATCACGGCCGCAACATTCTTCGCTGCCTCCGTCGGTTGGAACAAGGTTTCTTTACCCAGTCCCACAAGGTCAGCCAAGACTTCTCCCGCCACCTGAAGTCGCAAGCTTCCAACCAAGCCTGCTGGAGTTCTGCCACGGCATTAGTAATTGCTCCAAGAGCCTGGCGGCTCAAGTCCATCGCGATGTTACTCATTCCCTGCGGCTTTGCTTTTGAAATAGCGTCACAACCCGAGGAGAAAGCCCTCAGTTGCGTACTCTGTGGGCCGTACAACGCGGTCAACATTGATGTGGCAAACTGAACGGCTTCACTGGCGCCAGTCTGGCTAGTCGATCGGCCTTTGCTTAGAACCTCGTCCGCACGCTTAATCCACGCGGGTGAATCGAAGACCACGGTGATTTCCCTCCCTAATTCCTGGAACTCGAGAATAACGAGAGATCATGTGGCCAGGGGGACGCGGAAGTCGCCCTTGTGAAGCAGCGCGCTCTAGGCTCCGTCTCACGGGTTGATGTCTGCTCCACTCGCCGCAGGCTACCCTAGTGGGAAAGCCCGCGCCTACCTTCGCGTTTCCAGTGCCCAACATAATCTCTAAATTCCTGCGCGGACCAAGTAGACGGTGGTACGGCCATCATCTAGGGGGATTAGCCGGGCCTCACACAAACACCATTTTCGCGCACCAAATTCTCGTGCATCCCCATTCCTCTTATTAACTCACGCCGCATGCGCATGCCGTTCGAATCATTACTACATAAGAAAGACCTTGACAAGTTATCAAAAACGCGGTAATATTCTCCGTGAACATCGACTTCCAGCCCGCTCGCCCTTCCCATTCTGGAACTCGCCCTCTCCCTGCCCTTCGCACCCTACAGCTCGCACGAACTCTCTGCGCATTCAGCGTCGGCGTTCACCCCCAGCTGCTCGGGGCGTTTAGTTGCTCTTCTGCCCTTCCTTCTCTGTCTTTGCTTCTTAACCTTCCAACCTGCCAACTTTCAAACCTTTCAACCACGCCTTGCCTATCCCCTTTCCCTACCACTCTTACAGGCCCCTCGCAAACCGCTGAAAACGCAACCACTTTAAGTCCCGCATTTGTCACTCTTACAGACCGCGTCAACCATAACCCCTTTGTTTGCCACTCTTACAAAAAAACACCGGGGGTGGGTATCCCCCTCCCCGCATTGGAGAAAAACGTGAAATCCGCTAACACCAGCACCATCATTGATCTCGATCGTTGCCAGCACTGCACCCCGTCCGGTCGCCGTTGCAAGCTGCCCATCGAGGGTCCGGGAAAGTCTCTTTGCTACACCCATATGCAGGAGCTTATGAAAACCGACGCCCTCAACCTCAAGAACGCGCTCCTCACCAACCACCAGGGCTTTCAAACCGCCCAGGGCATCAACTTCGCGCTCAAAAACCTCTATAAGCTTCTCGCCGCCAGCTACCTCTCCCCCCGCCGCGCCGCTGTCCTCGCCTACATCAACAGCCTCCAGCTACGCACCCTCCCGCCATCGACGCCGACAACCTCGCTGGCATCACCGACCCCACCGCCTCAGAGGAACTCGAGGCAACTTCCGCCGACGTTCACGCAGCCAAGGCCACACCCGACACATCGTCCACCGACGCAACCTCCGCCCAAACGCGCCCGACCTGGGACCCCCGAACCCGACCCCACAAAAAAACCGTCATGACCATGCGCTCCCTCGTAGGGGCACGATACATCGTGCCCTCTTCGCCATCGCGCCCTCGATACGCACCCGGTTGCCACATTGCCTCCAATCTACTTACGAACTCTCTCAGCTCGTCGCCCACCGAAAGCGTGAATCGTCCGGGTCCCCGCAACAACCTCGCCACCATGCGAGACTCCCTTCGGAATGAAATATTCCTCTCCCGCCTTGATGGGAATCCGTTTGCCCTCGATGATCAACGTGTAGCACCCCTGCACCACGATCATGTACTCATCGTACTCATGCGCGTGAGGAGCGGAACTCGCCGTTTCGCGGCACGTCCAAAACGCCATTTGACTCCCATCCGCCCCGTCAAACACGTAACCCTCAACTCCGGGCGTCGCCTGACTACTCGTTGCAATCCTGTTCTCGGCACACTTCATGAACTCCGGAAAATCGTCCATAGGTGTATCTTCCTCGGCGGCAATTCTCGCATCCACTGTGAATGTGTCAACACACGGCTCGCCGTCAGAAGCCCTCTACAAAAACGGTTGACGCTATCCCCCTCTGCACACAGAATCTTTACTGCTCCGCGCCGCAGCCTTCTAGGATTTGCTGCGCTTCGCGGACAGGACAAATACCCTGATGCAAGCTCCCTTTCGGCGTGCCGCTGTCGTCATCGTTTGCTTATCCATCGTTTGCATCGCCGCGTCATTTCTCCATTCGCGCGCCGCTCAAACACAATCCTCCCCCGCTGCGCAGAAAGCCGCGCCCCACGTCGATCCCGGCGAAGCCTATCGCCTCAACACACTGGGCGTCGCTTACATGAATCAGCAGCGCCCCGCCGACGCGCAAAAACTGTTCGAACAGTCGCTCGCCGCGGACCCACAGTTCGACGTCGCCCGCGTCAATCTCGGCATCTCTCTCCTGGCCCAGCAAAAACTCGAAGCCGCTCGCACGGCTCTCGCCGCCGCCGCGGAAAAACTTCCGCAGGATCCCTACGCCTGGTACAACCTTGGCCTCGTCTACAAAGATCTCGGCGACGCGGAAAAAGGCGTCGCCGCTTTCACGCACGTCACGCAAATCGCCGACGAAGCCGACCCCTGGTATTTCGTCGGCTACTTGAATTCTCAGCTTCAGCGTTACGATCAAGCCATCGCCGCATTTCAAAAGGCTCTCGCCATTTTTCCGTTTCACGCGTCTGCCGAATTTGGGCTGGCTCGCGCCTACCAGCGCAGTGGCAATGCCGAAGCCGCCAAAGAGCATCTCGCCAAATTCCAAAAGATGACCGCCGATCACGTCGCCACACCGTTTGGTGCCGGCTACGGCGATCAAGGCCGCTTCTCGCTCGCCGAACTTCCGCGCAGCTCCATTCAAAACGCGCCGCCCGCCATTCCCGTTCATTTTTCTCCGCTGCCATCCGCGTCCATCTTGCAAAGCCAAGCTGCAAATTATTTTCCTCCCGGTCCCAGCGTCGGTGCGTGCATCTTCGATTACGACGGCGACGGAAAACCCGATCTTTTTCTGGTCACCGCCGACAAAGCCAACGCCAGCCACCTTCTCCGCAATCTCGGCGGCGGCAAATTTTCCGATGTCACCCAGGAGTCTGGCCTATACATCAACGAAGCCGGCTTGGGCTGCGCCGCTGGCGATTTCGACAATGACGGCCACACCGATCTGGCGGTCTGTTTCGCTGATGGAATCCGGCTTTTTCACAATAATGGCGCCGGAAAATTCGACGACGTCACCGCAAAAGTTGGCATTCGCCGCGAAAAAGGCTGCGTCGGCGTGACTTTTGTCGACTACGACCACGACGGCGATCTCGATCTGTACATCACCATGCAGCCCACCGCGGCCGCTACGCGTGAAACAGCAGCGCACAATGTTCTCTGGCGCAACAACGGCAACAGCACTTTTACCGATGTATCCGCCGAGAGTGGTCTTGGCGTCGATGCTACCGGGGCGGGCCTGGTCACCACGGATTTTAACAATGACCGCGCCATCGATTTTGTTTTAGCAGGCGGCAACGACGGCGCATCGATTTATCTGAATCCTCGTGAAGGAAAGTTCACGCCGCTTGCCGCGATCGATTTCAAAAAAGAGAATCTGCCGCCTGCCGTCGGCGTGGTGGCTTTCGACTTCAATAAAGACGGCTGGATGGATCTAGCCTTCACGCACGCAGGCGCTCCTGGCATCAGTCTTTGGCGCAACGTTGACGGTAAGCATCTCGAGCGTGTCCCTCTTCCAGATTTCGGCTGGCAACGCGGCTGGGGAATTTCCGCGATCGATTACGACAACGATGGCTGGCTCGATCTCGTCGCTGCCGGCGAATCCACGACAGGCGGCGAACTTCGCTTGCTCCGAAACCTTGGCGCAAAGGGCTGGGCCGATGTCACCAAAGAAGTGCATCTTGATGCAGTTAAACTTTCGCAGCCGCGCGCGCTAGCCGTCGCGGACTTAAGCGGTAACGGCAGCCCCGATCTCGTTGTTACACAGCTCGGCAACGCACCGCTCCTCTTGAAAAACGAAGGAGCGAATCAGCACAACTGGATGAGCATCGATCTCAAGCCACTTGCCGACAACAAAAATGGAATCGGAACAAAAGTTGAAATCTACGCAGGCGCGCTTTATCAAAAGTGGGAAGTCCAGGGCGCGAGTGGCTATCTCGGGCAAAATGCACCGAACATCCTCGCTGGCCTTGGCGAAGAAAAAAACGCTGAAGTCGTTCGTCTACTTTGGCCCACCGGCGTTCCGCAGGACGAAATAAATCTCGCCGCGAGAAAAACGCAATCCATCGGCGAACTCGACCGTCGCGGCAGCTCTTGTCCGGTTTTATTTTCCTGGAATGGCAGGGAATACGAATTCATCGCCGATATGATCGGCCCCGGCGTCGTCGGCCACTGGGTTGGCCCAGGTCAGAACAATGTCGCGGAGCGCGACGTTCCCGATCCGGACGAATATCTAAAGGTTGGCGCAGAGAGCGTTCATCCGCTTCACGGTATGCTGAGCTTCCGGTTCATGGAGCCGATGGAAGAAACTGTCTATCTCGATCAGCTCAAACTTCTCGCCATCGATCATCCCGCGTCCTACGAAGTTTTTCCCAATGAGCGGTTTGTTTCCAATCCACCGTTCCCCGAGTTCCGTGTCATCGCGGCCCATGATGCCCATCCGCCGCTGGGAGCGTGGGATGATCACGGCAATGATGTTCTCTCGTTGATTTCGCAGCGTGATCGCAAGTACATCACTGACTTCGAAGGCTTACCGTTTGCGGGTTTCGCGAAACTACATTGGGTCGAGCTCGATCTCGGCAAGTGGGACGCCGCGAAACCCTTGCGTCTTATCATCGACGGCTACACAGATTATTTCACCGCCACTTCGATGTACGCCGCCGATCAAGCGGGCGTCAAAGTCATCGCGCCGTATGTCGAAGCACAGGATGCAAACAACAAATGGGTCCGCGTAGTGGAGGACATGGGCTTTCCCGCGGGGCTCGAACGCACCATGGTTACCGACCTCACCGGCAAACTTCCGACAGGCACGCGCCGGATTCGCATCGTCAGCAATCTAAAAATTTATTGGGACGCGATTCGTATCGATCAAACTCCCGATGCAAAAGAGATTCGCACCGCCGAAGTTCCGCTCGCGAAAGCTTCGCTGGAGTTTCTCGGGTATCCCCGCGAAATTCGACTTACCCCCGCGAGCGACACAACGTACTCTTTCACGAACCGCAGCATGACCGGTCCGTATGCTCACGCCGCAGGCAACTACACTCGCTTCGGCGACGTGCTCGATCTGCTCACCGCTGTGGACGATCGCTTTGTGGTGTTCGGTTCCGGCGAAGGCGTCAAACTCGATTTCGATCCGCGCAACTTGCCTGCGCTTCCCGCCGGTTGGGTGCGCGATTATTTCTTCTATGCCAACGGCTTCGAGAAGGATCTCGATTTCTACGCGGCCTACGCTTTCAGCGTCGAACCGCTTCCGCGCCACACGCTCCTGCCCTATCCGTATCCCACGGGCAAAGAATATCCAGACGACGCGCAGCATCTCGGCTATCAACTCGAATACAACACTCGCCAGCGCTCGGACCGGCTGCCGCCTAGCTTGAGTTATCGGTACCCCAAAAAGTAGAGGCGGCAAACTCAATTCAACGGGCACGGGCAAGAGTGCCTGTGCTACCGAGCATTGCAAGTCAATCCCATTGGACGGGTTCCCAGGCGCGAGATTGCGAGCTTTTCAGAATGGCGTCGCAAAGAAGCATTTCGTCGTGGCCGGTTTGAAAAGTCGGGAATGTTCGTGGCGCTTGTAAATCGCCCGCGGCAATGTACTCGTAGAAGTCGCGGAAGAGTTGCATAAACGTGTCTGAATAGCCTTCGGTGTGCCCGCCCGGATACACGGCGTAGGGACGCGCTTCGGGGGTCATTAGCGCGGGATCCTTGAGCATCGAGCCGTTGGCCGTGTCGCGACGGCCAATCCACATTTCATTCGGATTCTCCGCATTCCACCACAGCGAGGCTTTCGAACCGTCGATGCCGAAGCTCAGCTTGGCTTTGTGGCCGGCGCTTACTTGGGACACAGTGACGACGCCGCGCAAGCCATCCTGAAAATGAAGCAGCATGGTGGCGTAGTCGTCGGTGGTCATGGGCATTTCGTCGTAGGCGGTAGACTCGGTTTTCTTGAAGGTTTCCACGCGGCCTCGCGGCTTGCGGCGAACAGAAATAACCGTGGCGAGGTCCGCGCAGACCTCGGTGATTTTCTTGCCTGTCAGGAACATCAGCAAATCCATGGCGTGCGTGCCGATGTCCGAGACGGCGCGCAATTCGCCGCCGAGCTTTTGTTCGAGGCGCCAGTTCCAATCCGTGGGATGGAGGAGCCAGTCCTGCAGAAAACTGCCGTGCGCGGTGTGCGGCGTGCCGATCTCGCCCTTCTGGATCAGAGAGCGCGCTTCCTGGCAGAGCGGGTAGTAACGCAAGTTGTAGGCCACGCCGCCAACGCGATTCGATTCGCGGGCGAGCTTCACGAGCATTTCGGATTCCCGCGAGTCCATGGCCAGCGGCTTTTCGCAGAGCACGTGTTTGCCGGCACGGAGCAATTTGCTGGCCTGCTCGAAGTGAACGTGATTCGGTGTGCAGATGTGAACCGAGGTTACGTTTGGATCCGCGGCGAGTTCGTCGAGCGAGGCGTAGGCGTGTTCGAGGCCGAGGGCCTGGCTGGATTTCGCGCCGCGTTCTTTGGTGCTGCCAAGAATGCCGCGTATCGGGATTCCCAGGCGCCGCAGAGCGTCCACGTGTGCTCTGCCGACAAATCCCACACCGATCACTGCCGCCGTATGCTTCATCGCTCTCGCTCCTGGTGTTGCACTCACGCTTGCGCCTAGCTCAAAAAATACTACGCGTGAGGCAGTTTGCCTTCCTCAATGTGCAGGAGGCAAGGTACCAGTTTTTCTGCTTGGCGGAAATGGGAGTTACAGTTGGCAGAAAGAGTTGCAAGCAAGGCCGATAAAGGCGACAGGCTCAGGGGATCCTGATGGGATTGCCCTGAGCCTGCCGATGATTGGTTTGAAGTCTGTCCGCGCGTAAATACCGTTCTAGTCAGGCCGCCAGTTAGAAACTCAGCTTCAGAGCCAACTGAACGATTCGCGGGTTGCCGTAGGTGTTGGTGATTTTTCCAAAG
>Ga0210409_10001199_pt1 | contig 35084 bp, 25 predicted proteins | sample IncBWH17MmetaG_FD_161649 | JGI IMG/M metagenome (GOLD analysis project Ga0210409, IMG submission 161649) | Forest soil microbial communities from Barre Woods Harvard Forest LTER site, Petersham, Massachusetts, United States - Inc-BW-H-17-M | ecosystem: Environmental > Terrestrial > Soil >... | reverse complement strand
TCCAGCGACGGCGAAGGCCATGCACGACGAAACGCTGCCGGATGATTTTTACAAGGACGCGAAATTCTGCTCGATGTGCGGCCCGAAATTCTGCTCGATGAACATGACGCAGCTGGCGGAAGCGGCTGGAGGGCAGGATCAATCGGAGCGCCAGCAGAAATTCGTGGAGCTACTGGCGAGGATTGAGAAGTAGCAGTAAGTGGCGCATGCTTCAGCTTGCGGGGTTTCGTCCTTGCAAGGACCAAAACCCACAGGCTAAAGCATGTGCCACCAGAACCTACCTCCCCGGATCCAGATCTCTCATTACCACATGCAGGACTTGCGTTGCTCGCCGCGCATCGCGCTCGGAAATATTTAATTCCGGGTTCCCGTTCGAGTCGCTGATCTCTCGATACCTCCGCGCAGCTTCCGGCAGCCGGGCACAACCTCCGCGAATGAGTCCCGACCGCTCTGCAACCCCGAGGCGCTCGTCGAATGTCCAATCCGCAATCTTTCCCGCAGGGACTCCGGTGGAAGCGAGCGCGTCGCTCCCTTTATGTTCCAGCGCATCCGTCACAATTGCTTCCAGAATTCCGCTGGAAGTTATCAACGCCGTTCCATAACTGCCTTGTTCCAGCGCGTCCCGGCTGCCGGCATACGCCTGTTCGAGAACAGGCCGGAGTTCGACGTTATGAACGAAATCGAACCGGTGGGGAAGCGGCGCGGCCGCAGGCGAAGTGGATGCGTTCTTTCCGTCGTCCATGCGAGACAACGAAAGAACCGCTTGATCCAATACTCCGACCAGCCGCTCGACGATCTCGTCCGGCGCAGCGGTTTCGATGACCTGGCCCGACTCTGTTCGCAGCAAAAACGCTTCGCTAAACGCCCGCGCCAGCCAATGGGCTTTGCTGCCTCCGGAAAGCTGATTGATCGCTACACCGCAATCCTGCTGCCAGGCGCGGTTGGCCACCAGCGCGGATTTGCTCGCGGGATCGGTTGCCAGCATTTCGCGAATCTGTCGTCCGCGGCGAATCAAACCGTCAAGGTGCGAAAGATTTGTTTCGATTTGCGCGCGCAAGCTCTCGTCCATGGTTGCGGCTCCGGTTACTTGGCGGGCGGGTGCGGACTCTTGTGCGCGGGCACGTGCAGATCGGCGATCTGATCGATGTGGTGGCGCATGGCTTGCGAAGCTCCCTCGCCATCCCTGCGGCGCAACGCTGCCACTATGGCCTCGTGCCCGTCGATGGATCGCCCGGGACGGCCCTTCTGCCTCAGCGATTGCGTGCGCGAATCCACGAGCAAATCGTTCAGCGTCGCCATGATGCTCATGACCACGCGATTGCGCGTGGACCGCGCCATAATCGCATGAAACGCGGTGTCCTCGGCGATGGCCGATTGGCCCCTCTTCAGCTTTTGCCGTTGCGTTTCTAGGATTCGTTCCAGATCAGCCAAATCTTCATCGGTCGCTCGCATGGCCGCGGCGCGCGCGACGGCGGGTTCGAACATCCGGCGCACATCCAGCAGTTCGTCTTGCAAATCCGGCCGGTAGGCCATCACCGAGGCCAGGGGAGCCACCAGGCGGTCCACCGAAAGCTCATGCGGAAATGTCCCTTGCCCGTGCCGCGTCTCCAGCAGTCCGATCGTCTCCAGGGTGCGCAGCGCGTCGCGGATCGACCCGCGGCTCACGCCGAACCGCTCGGCCAGATGGCGTTCCGAAGGCAGCGGCTGGCCCGGCGGGAACGTGCCGTCCAGCATTAATACCCGGATGCGGTCGGCTACTTCTTCGGCGACGCGTGTTTTTTTGATCGGCGTGATCAGGCGAGACTCTTCGCCAGAAGGCTGCACGTAGCGCTTGACAGCGTTCCGCGTGGGTGGTACATTTTGATCTGCAAGTGGTTCAATCACTGGTCCACTGTACCACAGATTGCCATGAGTGAAAAGCTTTTTGAATTCGTGACCTCTGGCTCTCCCCGCGCCCTCTCCGGCGCGATTGAGCAACTGGCCATCGGGCACGGCAGCCTCACCGCCATTATCGTGCCCTGGGAGAGTGATCGTAACACGTTATGCATGGCGGTAGCCTCTACGCAGGGAGAGGGCTGGGCCCTGGAGCATACCAACTTGGGAACCGTCCGCCTGACCGACCTGGGAAATGAAACCACCCGCGTGGAAGTCCTGGCAGACCTGCAACAGGACGCCGAACATCAGAAACTGGCCAAGCTCTTCGCTCGATTCAGCAGCCAAATCCAGTCTCAATTCCAGGTGGCGCAGTGACGGAAATCGTTTCCTCCTCACCGGCGTCCACGCTTACACTGCGCGTTGCGGAAGCGCGCGTGGAGGATGTGGGCCGCGCCATTGCGCGACTCGCGCCGGCCGACCTGCAGCGCATTGGCGCTCGCGCCGGCAACGTCGTGAAAATCAACGGCGGCACCTCCTCCGTCGCGCGCGCAGAAATTTCCGACGAACTGCACGAAGGCATCATTCAGATCGACGGCACGGCCCGCAGCAACTGCGGCGTGGGCCTTCAGGAACAAGTGACGGTGGCGGTCGTCGAGCATTCCCAGGCCGTGGCCGTGCGGCTTTCGCCCATGTGGGTGGGCGTCGCACCGGCAATCATCGCGCCCGAACGGATCGTCGAGGACCTTACAAACGTGCCGGTCACGCAGGGCTGCGTGGTGCGCGTACCGACGTTTGCCAAAGCGGTGAATTTCCAGGTGGTGCGCACGATTCCTTCCGGCCCGGTGGTGATCGGACCGCGAACCGACATCCGGATCGTGGAGGGCGAGCAGACCGCGACGCGCGCCCCCGCGGTGTCCTACGAAGATATTGGCGGTCTGGAACGGGAAGTGGCGCGCGTCCGTGAAATGGTCGAGCTGCCGCTGAAGCACTCGCGCATCTTCGAGCGATTGGGAATCTTCGCGCCGAAGGGCGTTTTGTTGTACGGACCTCCGGGCACGGGAAAAACTCTTCTGGCTCGCGCCGTGGCGGCGGAAAGCCGCGTGCACTTCATTCCTCTGAACGGCCCGGAGATCATGCGCAAGTTTTACGGCGAGAGCGAAGCCAAGCTGCGCGAGGTCTTCGAGGAAGCGGCGCGCCGCGCTCCCGCGATCCTCTTTATCGACGAAATTGACGCGGTGGCCCCCAAGCGCGCCGAAGTTTCCGGCGAAGTCGAAAAGCGCGTGGTGGCGCAACTTCTCAGTTTGATGGATGGATTCGTCTCGCGCGGCCAGGTAATCGTCATCGGCGCCACCAATATTCCCGAAGTTCTCGATCCGGCGCTGCGGCGTCCCGGACGATTCGATCGCGAAATTGAAATCGGCGTGCCCAACACGCAGGCGCGGCTGCAGATCCTGAAGATCCACACGCGCGCCATGCCGCTCTCGCAGGACGTCAATCTCCAGGAAATCGCCGAACATTCCCACGGTTTCGTGGGCGCCGATCTCGAAGCGCTGTGCCAGGAAGTGGGCATGATCGCTTTGCGCGGATTCCTGGCCACCGCCCCGCTTGAAACCGACGGCGCTCCGCCGGCTGACCTCACCGCGCTGCAAGTGACGCGCGACGATTTTCTCGCCGGGCTCAAGGAAGTCGAGCCCAGCGCCACTCGCGAATTTTTTATCGAGAAGAGCACTTCGACGTTTGCGGACCTCGGCGGCCATGCCGATTTGAAGCGCCTGCTCGATGCCGTCGTCGAGCATTCCCACGTGCACGACGATATCTACGATCAAGTGGGCCTGGCGCCGCCGCGCGGCATTTTGTTCGTCGGTCCGTCGGGTACGGGCAAGACCGCCATGGCCCGGGCGCTCTCGGGAGAAAAGCAGATTCCTCTGATCGCCATTGACGGCCCGCAACTCTACTCCAAGTGGCTCGGAGAATCCGAGCGCGCGCTGCGCGAGGTTTTCAAAAAAGCGAGACGCGCCGCGCCCTGCATCCTGTTCTTTGACACCATCGACGCGCTCGCCCCAAAGTTCGGCGCCGACCATCTGGGCTCCGACATTTACCAGAGGATTCTCAGCCAGCTCTTGCGCGAAATCGATAACCTGCGCGACGTGAAAGGCGTTCTCCTTCTGGCGGCCACCAACCGTCCGGAGCGGGTCGAGCCCGCGCTCCTGCGCAGCGGAAGGTTCGACTATATCCTTCCTTTCGCCAAGCCCGGCGCTGCGGACCGCGCGGCGATCCTGCGGCTTTGTTGCCGGCGCGTGCCGCTCGCGCCCGACGTGGACATCGACGAACTCGCGTCCCAGACGGATGGCTCGACGGGCGCGGACATCGAAAGCCTGTGCAAGAAGGCGACCTTGCTGGCCATTGCAAAATATCAGGACGGCGCGCCAGCGGCTCCCTTCCTCGTTCGAGCGAGCGATTTCCAGTCTGTTTTGGATTCCCATCGCGGCAGCCCGCTCCCGGTGAAAGATCCGGCTTTGCGATCCGGCAATCCCGGGGAGTTTACCCTGGCGGCACATATCCACTTGGATAACAAAGAGGGCAGATCATGAGCTATACGGAACTCACAGTGTGGACACGCGGCATCATCATGGACAAAGAAGGCCGCGACATCGTCAATTCCATCGCCGCTTCGGCCCGCAACGAGGGCAAGTTCTCCCAGGCCATGGAAAATTACGTGGACAACCCCGATCGCACCAACGCCCCGACGCGCAAGTATTTGCGCGTGAGCGACAGCGAGATCGAAAACGCGCTCACTTATGAGAACGAGCATCCCAACATCGTCGTTCTGGTCGAGGGCACGATGGTCAAGGGCTGGGACTACATGCGCGGAATGCCTCCGGGCGGAACTCTCATCATCAACACGCACTACACACCCGAGTACATGATCCGCTTTGTGCCCGGCGTCGAGCGGTTGTCGCAGCTCGTTTGCGTCGATGCCGCCAAGCTGGCCGACCACAAGTGGCTCTATTACCGCCTGGGTGAGCTCGGACTCGACCGTCTTTCGACGGAAGGCGCAGCCGAGCGAAGCAAAGCGGTTGCGCCGGACATTGCCGCCCCGCTCATCGCCGCGGTAATCAAGACCACAAGCATCTGCAAGATGGAAACGATCGAACCCATGATTGCAAACAAAACGGCCTTCCATGCGGCGCTCAAGGAATTGCACATCATGCCGCTGAAGCCGGTGGCTGCGTAGACTAAATTTTTTGAGGGGTTAAAAATGTCGACTAAAGGAACGCGCATTCCCGATTGGCTCAACGTGCCGTTTGCCGGAATCACTCCGGCTCCGTCACAGGAGAAGGGCCAGGATCTTTTCCCGACCGGCAATTGGCGGTCGATCCGGCCCGTCTACCGGGACAAGCTGCCGCCCTGCAACAACGCCTGCGGCACAAACGAAAAGATCCAGGGCTATCTCGACCTGGTAAAGCGCGGCAAGTATGTGGACGCCTACGCTCTGATCAAGGAAGACATGCCTTTCCCGTCTGTCACTGGCCGCGTGTGCTACCACCCCTGCGAACAGGCCTGCAACCGCGGGCAGTACGATGAAGCCATCTCGATACGCGCGGTCGAGAGGTTTCTCGGTGACCTGGGACAGGCGCTGGCGCGTGACGTGGTCAAGGCCGGGCCGCCCAACGGCAAGAAAGTCGCCGTCATCGGATCGGGTCCCGCCGGCCACAGCGCCGCGTATCAGCTGGCGCGCCTCGGCTACAAGGTAACAATCCTGGAGAAGTCGCCCAAAGCCGGTGGATTGAATCGCGGCGGCATTCCGGACTGGGTCCTCCCGCAAGCCGTGCTCGATCGAGAAATCGAGCGACTCGTCCAGCTTGGCATTGAGATCAAGACCAACGTCGAAGTCGGGAAAGACGTCACCTTGGACGATCTGAAAAAGAACTATGACGCCACGGTGTTTGCGGTGGGGCTTACGGAGTCCAACAGTGCGCGAGCCGAGGGCGAGAATAAAGCCGGCGTGGTTTTCGGGCTTCCGTTCCTTCGCGATATCGGCATGGGCACTTCCAAAGTGAAGCTTGGTCCTCGCGTCGCCGTGATCGGCGGCGGAAACACCGCCATCGATTGCGCGCGCGAAGCGCTCCGGCAAGGCGCAGTGGAAGTGACCATGATCACGGTGGAAGCCAACCCCCAGGAAATGCCGGCCTCACCGGAAGACCTGCATGACATGCTGGAAGAAGGCGTCGAATTGATGCACGGCCTGGCCATGACCGCCGTGCTTGGCGACGGCAAGGTCGAAGCATTGCAACTGCATCCCGCGCGCTTCACCGGCAAAATCAATGCCTCGCCAATCGCCATCGATCGAGAGGCTCCGGCCAAGCGCTTTGCCGTGGATAACGTGATCATTGCCGTGGGGCAAAAAGCCAAACTCGATTGGATGCCCGCCGAGTTCAAGACCGAACGCGGCACGATCAAGATCGACGAGTTCGGGCGCATCGGCAACACCAACTTTTTCGCCGCAGGCGATGTGGTGCAGCTGGGTTCGGGCCAGCCGCTGATGGTGGTGAACGCCGTCGGCGATGGCAAGCGCGTAGCGTTTAATCTGGACAAGGTGCTTCGCAAGATTCCTCTCGAACCACGCACGGTTCCCATCGACGTGATCGTCGATCTGAACCGCATGAACATGACCTATTTCCCGCACTTCCCGCGCGTCAAGCAGGCCATGCTGGCGCCGATGGCTCGGCGCAGCACCCAGCAGGAAGTCATCCTGGCTTATTCGGAAGAGCAGGCCAGCATGGAAGCGAGCCGCTGTTTCAGCTGCGGCACCTGCAACGCTTGCGATAACTGTTACCTGGTCTGCCCGGAGCCTTGCATCGTCCGCTCTACGCGTTCCAATGGGCTTTATAAGATTCTAGTGGACTACTGCAAGGGCTGCCGCGTGTGCATCGAAGAGTGCCCGACGGGATGCCTGGAAGGCGTGCCCGAACTCGATTTTGATACGGGCGTGATTCGAATGGACACGGCGTTCGCAATTTCGCCGGGGCTTCACGGGCGCCAGTCGGCAGAATTAATCAATCTGGGAGACCGTCCGGCGAAGAGTATCTAGATTTGAGGTAGGACGGGCTTCAGCCTGTCGGTTTTGGTTTGCGTTCATGGTGAAAAGCGACAGGCTGAAGCCTGTCCTACTAGTTAGCGTCCGCCAATAGGTGGACCGCGCGGAGCGAGACATGGCAACGCTTGTCGAAGGAAGAAAGAAGACAGTTCGCATCAACGGCTGTGTGGCTTCGGCGCAGGCAGCGAAATATGCCGACGTCGATGTGATCACCGCCTACCCCATCCGGCCTTACACGGCAACGATGATGGCGCTGGCGCAAATGGTGGCCAATGGTGAGATTGATGCCGAGTACATCGTGGCCGACAGCGAGCACTCGCAGTTGAGCATCGCGCACGGCGCATCTTCGAGCGGCGCGCGCGTTTTCACCGGCAGCTCAGGCGTCGGCGTGCAGTACGGCTACGAGCTGTACTCGCCGATCTCTGGCAGCCGCATGCCGGTGCAAATGATGATCGCCGACCGCACGCTCGATCCCCCGGGCGATTTCGGCTCCGAGCATACGGACGCTCTGTCGACCCGCGACATGGGCTGGCTCATGGGCTGGTCGTGCGATGCGCAGGAAGCGTTCGACAATCACCTGATCGCCTACCGGATCGGCGAAGATCCGCGCGTCCTTTTGCCGCAGATGGTTTGCCAGGATGGTTTCTTCGTTTCGCATATCGTATGCGACGTCGATTTGCCCGATCCCGGCCAGGTGAAGGAATTCCTGCCGCCATACAAGCATCCCTACCCTCTCGATCCGCGGCATCCGGTGTCGCACGGTCCGCAGATCATGCCCGAGCAAGGCCCACCGCTGCAGCTTGAGAGGGCGCGCGCCATGGAAGGTTCGATGGCGGTCATCGAGCAGGCTCATGATGAGTTCGCAAAAATTTTCGGGCGGAAATACGACCCCTGGGTCGAAGAGTTCATGACTGATGACGCCGATGTTGTCTTTTTCCTGCAGGGCGCCCATGGAGTGACCGCGCGCTATGCCATCAAGCATATGCGCGAACGCGGCGCCAAGGTCGGCATGGTGCGGCTGCGGACGATCCGGCCCTACCCGACCGATCGCGTTCAGGAAGTTCTCAGCAAATTCAAAGTGGTCGGCGTGATCGAGACCAACATGGGCCTGGGCAGCGTGAGCAGCGGCGGTTCGCTGTACGCGGAAGTTTGCGGCGCGCTGTACGAAAGCCAGAAACGCCCCCTGGTTGTCTCTTTCATGGCTGGAATGGGTGGCGAGGCCATCGTGCTTAAGGAATTTTACTGGATGACTCAGAAGATGCTGGAAGCGCAGAAGCGCGGGCGCATCGAAAAGCGCACGCATTGGGTCGGGTTTGAAGAGTAGTTAATTTCGAGGAATAGCCGGTCAGTATTATTTATGAGACGGGCTTGAAGGCATGCACTAAAATAGTTGCGGTGCCAGGTTTTGGCGCCGCCATCCGGAGGATCTAAAATGTCAGTGATCGAAATCGAGCGACAGATATTGCCGATGCTGGGCAGCCCGAACCAGGGGGCGCGCTTCTACAACCCAGAATTGCCCGCAAGCGAGCCCTTTGTCCCCGGCCACCGAACCTGCGCCGGCTGCGGGCCGTCCATCCAGTACCGGATGACCAGCAAAGCGTCGGGCGACAACACTATCCTGGTCGGACCGACGGGATGCATGTATGTCGCTAACAGCTCGTATTTGTGCACGCCTTACAATGTGCCCTGGGCGCACACGCAGATCGGCAGCTCCGGCAGCTTCACTGCCGGGATCGCCGCCGCCTATGAAGCGTTGATCCGAAAAGGCAAGTGGAAGGGCGCCTTTCCAAACATCATCTGCGAGGCGGGCGATGGCAGCGCGTCCGATATTGGCATCGGCTCGATTTCCGGCGCGCTCTACCGGAATCACGATTGCCTGATTATCTGCTACGACAACGAGCAGTACGCGAACACCGGCATTCAAGCTTCTTCGCGCACGCCCTACGGAGGCATGACCACCTTCTCGCCGCCGGGCCCGAAAGTCCCCGAGGCCAAGACTTTGTTCCCCAAGGACCTCGCCCGAATGATGGCGGCCGGACATCCCCACTGCTACGTGGCCACGGCCAGCGTAGGGTATCCGATCGACCTGATGAACAAAGTGCGCAAGGGCCTGAACCACAAGGGCGCATCGTTCCTGATGGTTTACACCCCCTGCCAGAAGGGCTTCGTGTACGAGACGCCGCGCTCGATCGATCTCGGCCGGCTCGTCGTCGAGTGCGGGCTTTATCCGATCTGGGAGTGGAACAACCAAAAGCGTGAGTACGATTACAGTTTTCGCCCGCAAACGATGCGGCCGGTGTCGGAATACTTGAAGTTGCAGGGCCGCTTCGGCCACTTGCACGCCGAGCACATCGCCACGCTGCAAAAATTCGCCAACATGCAGTGGCATATGATGGGCGTACCCATTCCCGAAGCCTTGATCAAGGCCACCGATGCGAAAAATCTGGTGAACATGGGGGCTGCCGAAGCCGCGGCCACCGTGGCGGAGACCGTATGAGCGCCAATAATCCCAACCCACTTGCTACAGCAGCAGCGCAGGATTTGTATGCCGTAAGCGAAGGCAAGAAGCACGGGGCGACCCGCGAGGTTCGGCCCGAAGCGGCATTCGACAAATACTTTACCGTCACGCGCGTGCACGGCGGCGACGCGATCCTCAACGACAACTGGCACACCAACGAAGTGTTCAGCCACGCCCGAAATAATTTTGAGGGCTACACCTTCGCCATGCGCACGCTGGAAGCCTGGGGCGCGGTCGTCCAGAACGAACACCGCGCCTATTACATAGCGGGCGGCCGCGTCTGGGTTTTGGATCTGGAACCGTCCGCGGGCAAGAAGCCGAGATTGCCCGGCAACTACGCCACGAAGTAGCGTTCGTTTGCCGCGCATACTTCTCATCGACGATACGCCGGAGATCGCCGAGCTATTGTCGTTCGCATTGCGTGACCGCGGCTTCGAAGTGATCGCTTCCGGCTTTGCGGACTCCGTGAACGAGATGCTGGTGGAGCAGCGCGCCGACGCGCTGGTGCTGGACTGCTCGGTGTACAACATGAGCGAGTCGCTCTTTGACACCGTTCGCAACGATCCGAATCTCGCCAACCTCCCCGTTGTCATCATTAGTGACACGCCGGAAGAGGCGGACGCAAGTCTCCGATCCCGCGACGCTCAAGAAGTCATGCTGATTCCCAAACCATTCACCGGGGCGCAGGTCGCCCGAGCGCTGACCGAACTGCTCGGCCCTTAGTGGCACTGGCTTCAGCCTGCCCGTCCGGCAGGCGGGCCTGTGGGGTCTAGTCCGCGCAATTTCCAAAACCAGCAGTCTGAAGCCCGCGCCACCGCAATACGGAGAGAAATTGTTATGGCTTCCTGGAGCATGGACAACTGGCGGTACGTCGAGCGCCAATCCGTAACCGACCCGAAAGGGAAGCAGTGGACCGTCGCTCTCATGGACATTTTGGGGCAGGAAGGCGATCCCGAGATGCCCAGCAAGCTGCTCGAACTTCAATATTCCTCGGGACGATATTTCACGCTCATTTATTCCGCCAGCGGCGTCGTGGTCTGGGAGCGCGGCTACACGTCGCTGCCCGAGGCCACGACCGTTTACGAGCGCCTGATCGTGGACGTCATGGACGGTGCTCTCGATCCATCCGTCCCCGTGTTCCGCGAAGATTTGGAAGATTGACGGGAAGAATCAACTGCGCGGACAAGGTTTGTGGTTCGAACGAAAAGCCTCACCCTTCATTGCTATTTCCCCACCGGAACATTGAAATGTTTCGAATAGATTTGCTCGGGCAACGAAGTTAAGTTGGCCGGCATCCTAGCGTTTAACGAGTACTCCGTTGCTTTACCCCGTTTCTGCCCTGGAGCCGGGTAGTCTGCAAGAAAAACCACCTCGATCGTTCTATGACTGTGGAACCCGCGTAACTGCGCGGTGTCCAACACTACGAGTGCGTTCAAGGAGGGTGCCATGCACAGAGCGAATTGGTTTTCATGGGGATCAAAGAGTGTCGCCTTGGCGATCATGTGTTTGCTTGCAGTGGGAGCCTACAATGCCCAAAAAGATGGCCAAAAGGATGGCCAGATAGAAGGAAAGATCAGTCCAAACCAGTGGCGGCTGGCCGATCCGATCCGATACGAGAATTTGACTCTGTTCCCCGTTCTCAGCCGCCAGTCTGCAGACACTGCAGGCTTTGCCACGCTTGACGAGGGCTTGTCGGCGGGTCAGGTCGTCGTGACGGAGGGTGGAGCCGAAATGATCCGGCGGTCGCGGGACGGCCACCCGGTCGCGATTCCGGGGCAAAGTGGGGCGTCCGTAAATCAGCTCGTGCTGATCAATCGCGGCTCCAAGCCATTGCTGTTGCTGGCCGGAGAGATGGTAAGCGGCGGCAAGCAGGACCGCATTATTTCCAAGGATCGCGTCGTCCCGCCGGGAGCGGCACCTCTGCCGCTCGATGTCTTTTGTGTCGAAGCGGGCCGGTGGACGGGCGGCGCACAATTCTCCGCCGGAAACCTGATGGTGCATCCCAGCGTGCGAGAACAAGCTGCGATCACCAAACAGCAGGATAAGGTGTGGCAAGCCGTCCGAAACGGCACGACAACCGAAGTTCCCTTGAATGGCGCCATGGCTGCTGCCGGTCCAACGCCACCTGAAGGCGGGGGAGTCGGAGCAGGAAGAGTTGGCCAAACCTCCCAGTCCGTCACGGTTACGTCCGAAGCGTTGAGCACGGTGATCGTAACCGAGGCGCCAACCCAATCGTATGAGAAAATTTACAAGTCCTCGAAAGTGGCTGTCCCGGTGGACTCCTTCGCCGAAGAAGTGCAAAGGCGCTTTGATCGCGCTACTGGAAAACTGAAGGGCGAGTTTGTGGTGGGAGTGGTCGTGGCTTACGGCGGAGAGGTGGCCTGGGGCGATATTTTCGCTTCGCCAGCGCTCTTTGGGCGCTATTGGCCCAAGCTGTTGCGCAGCTATGTAGTGGAAGCGCTCACGCGCCCGAAGAGCAGCGAACAGCCCACCATCGACGACGCGCGGGAATTTCTGAAACCGCTTGTCGGGCATGAAAGTGTCGAAACCGAGCCCGCGATCTATAGCCTGAAGGAAGTGACCGAGGGGAAATACGTCGAGGTGGAGTTGGAGGCACTCCGGCCCTTCGAGATCACGCTTCACGTGATGAAAGTTCACCGAACGAGCTAGGACTTGGAACGTGCTCGAGTTGGTGACCGTGTGCGGGCTGTACGCGCGGTCCCGACAACGTCGGGGCTTGCAGCCCGCCTGCATCCTTATTTCATTGGGCTTTGAACAATTCAGGCAAAGCATCCGCCGCGCGACCCATGGCGCGCGCAAGGCTGAGCTTTGCGACGTTGAAAGCGAACACGCCGTTGATGAAATCGAACTCGGCGTTGGTCACTTCTTCCTGCGCCCGCACATAGGCGACATTGTCGATCACGCCGACTTCCATTTTTTGCCGCGTGAGTTCGAGCGCTTCCTTGTTGACCTGCACGTTTCTCTGCGCCACTTCCACCTGGCTCGCGGCCGCCTGCAAATCCAGGTAGGCGCTGCGGACGTCGCTCTCGATCTGGCCTTTCAAGTCTTCATACTCGGCGCGGCGTTGCGACAGCGCGGCGTCGGATTGCTGGATATCTCCTTCGGCTTTTCCGCCTTGCCAGATCGGAATTTTCAGGCTGGCCTGGGCCGTGTAGGTCGTCTCCAGTTGGTTGGGGTTTACGCCGATGCCGCCGTAGTCGGCGGTGACTCCGAGTGAAGGGTAGCGTTCGGCGCGCGCCGCCGCGTGGGCGCGCTCGGCGGCGCGCACCTGGGCTTCCGCGGCCTTTAAATCCGAGCGTTGCTGGAAGGCTTGCGCCAGTGCTCCTTCCATCGTCAGCGGCGCGGCGGGAGCGAACGGCACTTCGTCGGAGAGATCGTACTGATCGTTTGCCGGCAGGCCGATCATGCGCGCGAGATTTATTTTTTGCTTGGCCAGATCGTTTTTGAGGGAGAGCAAGCGTTGCTGGTGCGTCAGCGCCTGCACCTCGCTCCGGTCGGCGTCCACTTTCGCAACGAGTCCCTGTTCGAGCTGCTGCTTGCTCTGGTCGAACACGGCGTTCGCGCTCTGCAGCTGCGCGTCTTCGGAAGCCACGCGCGCTTTCGCCGCAACCGTTTGAAGATAATTTCCGCCGACGGCGAGGACGATCAATTCGCGCGCGTCCTGCGCCGAGTAGCGATTGGCCCTGGCGACATCGCTCGCGGCGCGATAGTTATTGATCGCCGCGTAATCGAAAACGGTCTGCGAAAGCTTCGCGCGAAAATCGATGTAATTAAAAGGGCCGATCACCGCGGGAATCGAGAACCCCGGAAAACTGAAGCGGAATCCTTCCGCGCGCAGATCGGTGGTTTGAACATTTTCGTTTATGGTGCCGTTGAGATTCGGGAGCAAACCACTGCGCGCCACTTTACTGAGTCCCTCCGCCTGCCGCAAAGCCTGGGTCGCGCCGGTTTGGCCGAGGTTATACGCGAGCCCGCGCTGGATGGCTTCGCGCAGGCCAAGCTTGCCGTTGAACGGCATGTTCGCGACGCCCGGCGTGCTTCCCGCGTAGGCGCCTTGCACCTGCACGCTGGGACTCAGCGTGTTCACCGTGGCCGTGGTGCTCGGCGCGGGCGCCTCGGAAGTCTTCACCGTGCCGCTCGATTGCGCCGTCTTCCCGGAAAGCGGAAGTTGCACGGCCTGCGCGCCCTGCGATTGCCCGGCCGGCGGGCCGAGTTGCGCAAAGACAGGCGCCGCAAGCAACAGCGCCGCCGCGACGAGCGGCAAACGGCCGGTAAAGCGCTTGCCGCCCGCATTCGAGAAAAATTTCGAGAAAATTCGACTTTTTACTTTTTTTCTATCCATATCACTCCCCTATGAACCTGTGCGGCAACCCCATTTCAAACAGGCCAGCGGCTAAATATGCTGCGGAAAAACTCAAAGCGCTGTCATTCTGAGCGAAGCGAAGAATCTCTCCTTGTTTCTTATGCTTGAATCGAAGAGAGATTCTTCGCTTCGCTCAGAATGACAAAACAAGACATTTCTTCCGCAGCCAGTAAAGCCGCATTGATACTTCGTTTTTCACGGCACGGCTGAAGCCGTGCCCTACAAATATCTGCCGCTTTGCACATAATCTCCTGAGCCGGGCCTAGCTGAGTTGTTTTCTGAATCGCCAGATGCTGAACGAAACGAGGATGACCGTGAACGCCAGGAGCGCGAGGAAATTGGGCCATAACGTCTCGATCCCGCTTCCCTTCAACATCGCGCCGCGCGAGATCTGGCCGAAGTGCTGAATCGGATTGAATTGCGCAACAGGCTGGAGCCATTTCGGCATCGCTTCCACCGGCGTAAACGCCCCGGAAAGCGAGGTGAGCGGAGGATTCACGAAAAACAGAGTGAGCTGCGCCTGCCTCGCCGACTTAGTGAACGTGGCGATAAACGTGCCGATGCTGATTCCGCACAATAAACAGAGGGCCGCGGCGGAAACCACCAAAAATATATTTCCCCGAAACGGGATTCCAAACACAACGCGCATGATTACGACTGCGAAAGTCCCCATCATGCATAACAGCACGAAAAGGGGGAAAAGCTTGGCGACGATAATTTGAGTCGTCGAAGCAGGGGACATCAAAAGCTGCTCGAGCGTTCCCGCTTCGCGTTCTTTCACGATCGCCGCGGCGGAAATCAACGAGCCATTTAAGATCAGGAGCACGCCCAGAATGCCGGTCACGATGAACCACGTGGGCTCGAGGCCTGGATTGTAAAGATACGCGGGATGTATTAGCACCATGCCCAGGCGGCTCATATTCGGCGCGGCAATCTCCTGATACCGCGCGTGAATTCCCTGGCCCGCGAGCGTCTGGTTGTACGACGCAATCACACCTTCGGCAAATCCCTCGCCGATCGTGGCGGTGTTGGAATTCATGGCGTTCAGCAGCACCTGCACGGTGGCGGTCCGGCCGCGCTGCAGATCGCGCGCGTAGTCGTAGGGAATCACGAGTCCGGCATCCAGATCACCGTCCGCGATTTTCTTGCCCATTTCGTTCACGTCGAAGTACGTGCCGGCGCCTTGGAAGGCCCTGCTTTCAGTCATGTTCGCGACCAACTCGCGGCTTTCGGGAGTCCGGCTGTCGTCCACGACGCCGAGCCGCAGATTGGTGACGGTCGCGTTCAGTGCGAATCCGAAAAGAAGCAATTGCAGAGTGGGCGGCAGGATCAGGGAAATGGCCAGGCGGCGGTCCCGCAAAATCTGGCGAAACTCTTTGCGGATGAGCGCCCGCATGCGGTAACCGATCAATTTGCGTAGCTTGTTCATGGCTTAATCCTTCAATTGCATTCGCCGCATATTGCGCCACGCCATCGCGTAAAAAAAAGCGCCGATCACTGCGATCGCCAGCACTTTGAGCCACACCGACGACCAGCCTCCGCCCGCCAACAGCGCGTCGCGCACGATTTCGATGTAGTAGCGGCCCCAGACAAAATTGGAAATCCAGCGGATGCCGGCGGGAATGTTTTGAATGGGGAAGAGCAAGCCGGACAGCATGTACACCAGCAGGAATCCCGCCGTGGCCACCGCCTGCATCGCGGCCACCTGGCTGGGGATCGCCGCGCCGATCATGTTTCCAAAAGCCGTGACCGTGAACATATACAGAATCGTGGCCACAAAAAACGCCGACGGATCGCCGGCGAAACGCAGGCCGAATCCCATGAATAAAATCGCCATGAGGATAATTCCTTCGGCCGTGGCCACGATCATGAACGCGGCGATCTTTCCCAGCAGAAATTCATGCGCGGAAATGTTCGAGACGTAGACCTGCAGGATCGTTTTCTGCTCGCCCTCTTTGGACATGGCCAGCGTCGCCAGCAGCGGAGGAAACAAGGACATGGCCAGCACGTAGATTCCGGGGCCATAAAACTTCTGCGACGAGCGGCTCGGGTTGTACCACAACCGGATCGCGGCCGCGACCGGCTGCGGACGGGCCGCTCCCGCGTTTTCCGTGTTGTAGGCGCGAACGATTTGCGCCGCGTCGCCCGAGATGATTTGCGCGGTATTCCCGTCCGACGCGTCGACCAGAATTTGCACCGTGGCTTCTTCGCCCCGCGCGATCCTTCGTCCATATTCTTCCGGGATAATCAACGCGCCACGCGCTTTGTTGGACGCGAAAGCCTCCTCTGGCTGTTTGTCCGGGGGCCACGAGGCGACGTGGAAGCTCAGCGACTGGCGGAACGCATCCACCAGTTTCTGCGACGCCTGCGACTGATCGAGGTCCTGCACGATGATGGGGAGATCTTTTACGGTCAGCGAAATGGCCGTCGTCTGCAGCAGCAGCAAAATCACGGGGAGCAGGAGCGCCAGCATCACGGCGAGGCGGTCGCGGAGAAGTTGCGTCAATTCTTTCCGGGCTTGCGCAAAAATTCGCCGCATAGTTTCTTCCTCTATAAGCCATCTCTCAGATGGTCATTGTGGGTCGCTGCTTTAGCAGCGACATCCAGAGACCTGAAAAACTAGGGCTTTAGCCCCCGGGGTCCCGTCGGGTTTGAATGGCCGGCCATTTATGAATTGGTTCTAATCCACCGCGCCGATCTTGCCGCGCTCGCGGGCCTGCTCGACCACGCTGATGAACACGTCTTCCAGCGAGAAGCGCCCTTCGCGCGCCTCGATCACTCGTACTCCCCCCGCTGCAAGCCTTTCCGAGTTCTCGCGAATGCCGGCGTCAACGCCCCTGTCCGTGATGACGTGGAGCCGCTTGCCGAACAGCGCCACACGCCAGTGCTGCGTTTCCGATTTCAAAAGATCAGCCGCACGTTGCGGCTGGTCCACGCGAAATTCCAGCAAGTGGCCTGTTTGCCGGGCTTTGATTTCGCTCGGCGTTCCCTCCACGAGCAGTTCGCCCGCCACCATAAAACCAAGCCGGTTGCACTGCTCTGCTTCTTCGAGATAGTGCGTGGTCACCAGTACGGCGGTGCCCGCATCGGCGAGGCGATTGATCATCATCCAAAACGCGCGGCGGGCCAGCGGATCGACGCCCGAGGTCGGCTCGTCCAGGAATACAATGCCGGGCTCGTGCATGATGGCGCTGCCAAACGCCACGCGCTGTTTCCAGCCGCCCGGCAAGCTTCTTGTTATCTGTTGTTCCTTGCCCTCGAGTCCCGAAAACTCGAGCACCCACTGTTCTTTCTCCTTGAGCTGTTGCGGGGGGACCCCATAAACTCCACCGAAGAAATCCAGGTTCTCCGCGATCGTAAGATCGTCGTAGAGCGAAAATTTTTGCGACATGTAGCCGATCTGCTGGCGGATTTCAGTGGAGCGAAATGCGCCGCGCCCGCCCGCGAGCTGCATGCTTCCCGTAGTTGCTTCCAGCAAACCACACAGCATCTTGATCGTGGTTGTTTTGCCGGCGCCATTGGCGCCGAGCAATCCGTAGATTTCGCCGTAGCGCACGTGCAGGCTCACGTCGCGCACCGCGGTGAAGGAGCCGAATCGTTTGGTGAGATGTTCCGCGCCAATCGCGATCTGTCCGCGCTTGTCCCGGTGGTCCCGCCGCGCCGGAAAGGGCGTGTCCCGCATCTCCTGATTGAGCGACCGGAGTGTGGCGACAAACGTGTTTTCCAGCGTGGGTTCATCCACTCGCAAATCGTCAATTGGGATTCCCTCCGCGCGCATGGATTCTTCGATCTTTTCCTGCGCGTCTTCGGGCGAGTGCGAGAGCAAATCGAGGCGGTCTCCAAATCGCTGCACGTCAAAGATGTCCGCGTGGTGGGCGATTGCCCTGCGTACTGCGGGGAGCGCTTTGCGGAGATCGGGCGAGCGCAACTCGATGCGCTTCGCGTGCAAACTCTCGCGGAATTCGTCCGGCACGCCGACTTGCAAAATTTCGCCGAGGTGAACCAATGCGATCCGATGGCACCGCTCCGCTTCATCGAGATACGGAGTGGCGATCAGCACGGTGAGGCCCTCCCCGGCAAGGTGAGCTAGCGTGTCCCAAAATTCCCGCCGCGACACGGGATCCACGCCGGTCGTCGGTTCATCCAGAAGCAGAACATCCGGCTCGGAAACGAGCGCGCACACCAGCGCCAATTTCTGTTTCATGCCGCCGCTCAACTGGGATGCCAGGCGCCTGGAGAAGCGATCCATGTCAAACATTTTCAAATAGCGGCCGCCGCGCGCGTCGATTTCCGCGGGAGGAACGTGCCGCAATTCGCCGATATAGCGGATGTTTTCAGACACGCTGAGGTCGGGATAGAGGCTGAATGTTTGCGTGAGATACCCGGTTCGCGCCCGCGCGTCGCGCGCCGGCCTTCCGAAGATTTCCGCCGTGCCCCCCGTCGCTTCCATCACTCCGGCGAGAATTTGAAACGTGGTGGTTTTGCCCGCGCCATCGGCGCCGATCAAACCGAAAATTTCCCCGCGGCGCACCTCGAAGGAAATTCCGCGCACGGCTTCGAGAGCGCCGTAGCGTTTCCTGAGGCCGCGAACATCTATGGCGGGCGCGGAAGTCGCGGCACCGCGCGCGAGAAGATCTACCCGTTCTGTGGCGGCAGTGTTCATTGTGCCGCCCGTTTGTGCGGCGGCCACGTGGTGCCGTTCGTCAGGATTTCCCCGTCCGCGGGCATGCCGGGTTTTGCGAAGCCGATCCCCTGCGTCAGTTGCACCTTCACGCCGACCACTTGCTTGACGCGATCGTCGCGAAAGTAAGTGTTTTCGGGAGTGAACGTCGCTTGCGGGTCGATTCGCAGAACGTAGCCGTTCAGCGCTTGATTGGAATTGGAGTCCAGGAAAACGTGCGCCGGCTGGCCGATTTTCACGTTCCCGATTTGCCCTTCCGGAATAAATCCGCGCAGATACACCTTGGAGAGATCGAGCAGCGTCACGATCGCCGTGCCCGCCTGCACCACTTCTCCGGGCTCGGCGGCGCGAGTGAGCACCGTGCCGGAAAATGGCGCAAGGACGGTCAAATCGGCGCGATCGGCCTCCGACTCCGCGAGTTGCGCCTGCGCCTGGGCCGTCTGCGCTTTTGCGGCGGCGATCGTCGATTGCTGCTGGGCAATTTGCGCTTCGGTACTGGAAACCTGCGAGTCGCGAATTTTTGGATTTTCCAGGTTTGCCTGCGCCATCGTCAGCGCGCCGCGGGCCGATTCCACCTTGCGCTGTGAGGCGGCCACCACCGCGGCTTGCTGGTCGGCCTGTACCTCGGCCTGTAGCCCTTGCTGTTGCGAAGCGGCGCCGGTCTTCGCGAGCCGCGAGTAGGCATCGCGGTTGAATTCGGCGAGCCGCAACGCGGCTTGCTGCTGCACGAGGTCCGCCTCCGCGGCCGTCAAGTCCGCCTGCGCCTGGCGAACGCGGCCCTCCGCGTCCATTGTCGACTGGCCTGTTTGCAATTGATTCTGGTGCAACTGCTGCTGCAGCACGGCGATTTGGTCGCGCGCGCCCTGCATTTTCGCCTGCGCGTCCGTGAGCGCGGCCCGCGCCTGATCTTCCCGCGCGCGCACTTGCGCGTCGTCCAGCCGCGCGATCACCTGCCCGGCGGTTACGGTGTCGCCCTCGCGCACGGTTACCTCGAGAATTTTTCCGCTGGTTTTCGGCGCCACCGCGGAATCGTCACCTTCAATGCGCCCGCTCAGCGCGATGATGCTGGCCGGAAGACTCGGCGCGGCGAAAAATATCTTCCAGATCACGAGCGCGGCGATGACCACTCCCGCGACGAGCAAAATACGCACCAGGCGCGAATGCGGCGCTTTGTTTTCGGCAGGCGGCGCGCTGAACGCGGGAGGCGGCGTCGTTCGCTGTTCCTCCGCGGAAGGCGCTTGAGTCATCGTGCTGGTTTTCATTTCATCCATGGCGTTTGCCCTGCCCCACTTTCTTCAAATAAGCGAACGAGAAATCCGCGATGTGGTCTGCGATGCGGTCTAGTTGCGCCGGCGTGAGCTTCAGTTCCGGCTGTAGATGCGAGAGCACCGGCCATGAAAACGTGTAAAAGAGAATCTGTCCCACGATGCTGTTCACCGAGAGCCGCGTGGTTTCGTGGTCGGGCGGCAAACCGATGATTTTGCCGATGGCTTTGCGCACGCGGTCATAAATCGGCCGCATCCCTTCGTCCACCACGCGCCCCATCGCCGGGGTGGGATGCGAGAATTCGTGCATCACCAGTCGAATGTGCCAGTCCGGCCGCGATTCCCGGCAAAGACTCATCAGCCGCGCCCGAATCACGCCGCGAAGCGTGTCTTCCGGAGAAAGGCTGGTATCCAGGGCCGCGCTCATCGCCGCGGTTTGCGCTGCGCGCACGGAATGCCGCAGCACCTCCGTGTACAGGCCCATCTTGTCGCCAAAGGTGTAATTCACGGCGGCGATGTTCGCGCCCGCGCGGCGGCAGATGTCCCGTATGGTCGCATCGCGATACCCGCGTTCGGCAAATACGTAGCCGGCCGCCTCGATGAGTTTGTCGCGGGTCCAGTCCGGGGGTTTGCGTTTAGAGCGCGGCCGGACCACAGGAGAAATTCGCGTTAGCGCCTGGCGAGCCATATCAAACATATGTTTAAAACAACTGTTTGATTTTGTCAAGCGCCAATGGGCGGGCGCGTGATGGTGTTCGACTTGGACACTTTTGCATTCAAACGCGGCTGGGGCGCCTACGGAAAACCCCTGTCGGAAATGAGCACCGACGATGCAGGCCGCGAATATACTCCCAATGGACCCATGTCCAAGGAGTTCAGGGGTCATCTTACTCTGAATATTTCCAGCGATGGGTTTGTCTACGCGGCCGATCGCATGGCCAATCGCATTCAGGTCACCACGAAGCAAGGTAAGTTCGTTAAGGAATTCATCCTGGCGCCAACGACGGCCCAGGGCGGTTCCACCGGCGGCGTGGCCTTTTCGCCCGACAAGGCGCAGAAGTTTTTGTTTATTTCCGATCTGACGAACAACCACATCTGGTTCCTCAACCGTGAAGACGGCGAAGTCGTGGGGCGCATGGGCACCATGAGCCAAAACGGAGGCCAATTCATGGGGCTGCATATGATCGCTGTCGATTCGAAAGGGAACATCTGCACGGGAGAAGTTTCGAACGGGGAGAGGGTGCAGCGGTTCGTCCCCTTGAAGTAAGCCGTTGCGGTTATTTGCGGCTCTGGCTCACGCTGGCCGCGGCCATCGTCCAATCCCAGTGCTGGCCCGCGGCCTCGACGATGGGGGCCACATCTTCCTGCAGCAGGTAGCGCTCCTGCGCTAGTTTCTTCGCCGCCTCTTCCACACGGCGCACATATTCCGCGCGGGTGCCGTAGCGTTCTTCGACGGACAAACGCGGGTCGCGGTTTTTCTCCCGGTCGCCGCGCGTCTTGGCAAACGGAATATAGGACCCGGCCATGGCGATCAGCGTTTCCGGCGCGCCGGTTTGTTCGCTGCGGAAGGCCCAATCCGTGTAAGTCCCGAGCGGCACCGCCTGCTCGGGCAGGCGAATGCCGCCCATGTCGTTGCCATCGCTATCCACTTGCGGAACGATAAACGGCAAAACCGAAAAAGCTCCCTGCAAGTCGGCGCGGAAGCCGCCGGGCACATGCGAGGGCCACTGCACGGCGGGCAGGTTCGGGAATTTAATGTCACGCTGGGCGACCAGAGTTCCGTCGGAAAGTTGAGGATGGCGGCTGGGCGGCGGCGCGACGCCCTGTCTTGCCCAATGATCGAGCGCCACGAGCAGGGCGCGCTGAGCCCAGCGGTAATCGTTCGGGTTGACCTTCAGGGGCTGCGCAGGGTTGTCGGCCGGCGGCCAGGAACCGGGACCGTGCTTCGTGCCGGCCAGGGTGAATATTCGCACGTTGGGCGGGTCGGGCAAATCTTCCAGACCATCCAGGGAAAGATGACGCAAAGCCGCCACGCGGCCGCGGTCCCAATATTCGGATCCCGTGTCCACAAAAAAGATTTTGGGCTCCATGCCAGCCGGGACGCGCGCGCCGATTCCGTCTCGTTTCCCTGTCGCAGGATCGGTAGTAATTTCATAACGAATCGGGAACACCGTCTCCGTGAAGGAACCAAGCTCGTTGGGCAGCGCGAATCGCTTGTTGAAGCTTCCAAAAGATGTCCCGCCCGTATGGATAAAAAGGGCATCAATGGCTTGCCGGCCTTGCTCGTCCGTCGTGAAACCCTCGTAAACCAGTTGGCGCTGATACCGTCCCACCTGAGAAGCGCCGTAGGTGTAGACAAACCGGACATGGACGACCGCATCGGAATTATTTTTGATCGCGGAGGCCATATCGCGAATCGCCGCAAAGCCAAGCCCCGCGACAGGCGGATTCTTGCTTTCGTATGTGAGCTGGTACGTCTGGCCGGCTTTAATGCCGCCCTTCACGGTCAGCCAGTTCTGGTCAAAGGAAAGCTTGCCATTTTCCACTCGCCCAAATTGCCAGTCTTCACGCGGTATGAGCCGCGGCGTGGCCACCCAGCCCTCACGGACGGTTAACCGGTAGGCGGGATTCTTGGGATCGAGCGGCGGATACACATCCGTGTTGTATTCGGACGTATAGTCAAACGACTCGGAAGCTTTGTCGGGGATAAACCACGGGCTGATCCATCCGTTGATCGGCTGGCCATTGTCGGTGGCGATGGGGGCCTGCAAGCCGACAAGATTCTTGTCCCTCGCCTTGCGCACTTCAAATTCCCAGCCCACGGCCACGAGCGTGTAGCCTTCCCGCATGAGCAAGCCATCGCCAAATTCGGGTTCGGCCGCCGGATCGGAGGAACCCTTGGCGCGATTGAACACGCCGAGCAATCCCTTGCCGCCGCGATTCACCACATCAAATAGCGCGACGCCGTTGCCATGCGAGGGATCCTTCGGCCTGAGAATAAACAAGTCGGCGGAAAATTCCACTTTACCTTCGCTGTTTTTGGGCGCCTTGTCGATATCGGCGATGATTTTGTTGTGCGGATTATTCGGATCGACAGCGAAGTAAACCTTGCCGGCGAGCTTTTCGTAAGCGCCAACCGCGCCGAACGCCTTTCCGCCGAGCACATCCTGGCGGCTGGTGATCTCAACTCGCGTCACCCCGGCGCGCAACTCCGCCGGCGCGAGCGTCATGATGGACGACACCGCCAGAATTCCGAAGATGTGCCGGATATATCGGTTCATGGATCCCCCATTTGCGCGCGACTTTATTGCAGGACTACTTTGTCGAAGCGGTAGCTGAACTCTTCCGCCAGAAACAGCGTCTTATCATCGGGACACGCCAGCGCGTGCACGGAGTCAAACCATCCCGGCAGCCGGCCCAATTTGCCGAATTCGCCCAGCAGCTTTCCGCTCAGGTCATACTTATAGACCTTGCCGACGCTGCCGACAAAAATCACCTGATTCGGCGGCGGCGTAATGCACAGCGACCATGCCAGCCCACCCACTTTCCACTCCTGCTTGAAGTTTCCATCCGTGTCAAAGACCTGCACGCGGCTATTCTGGCGATCGGCCACGTACAGCGTCGAGTTGGCGTCCATCACGATGTTGTGCGGGGTATTGAATTGGCCGGGCTTCGTGCCGCGGTCGCCCCAGTACTTCACCAGATTGCCTTCCGGCGTGAATTTCACGACGCGCGAGTTTCCGTAGCCGTCCGTAATGTACGTGCTCCCATCGGGACCCACCACGGTGTCCGTCGGCTGGTAGAAGCTGGAAGGACCTGGAATGGCGCGCTCAATCCCGTGAGTCAGGTAGACCCAGGGCTCCTCGCGCCTGCCGAGGGCTTGCTGGACTCTTCGTTTCGAATCGAACTTCACAACAAGATTGTCGCCTGAGTTCACATACCACAGGTTGTCCTGCTTATCGAACCGGATGCTGTGGGGGATGTGGAAGATCGGCGAACCTTCGCCGAACGAGCTGACGAAGTCGCCTTCGGTGGTGAATTCCAGCAAGGGGTGATTCCCTCGATTCAGAATGAAGATGTGGCCTTTCGAATTGATGGCCACGCCCACGGCTTCGGCCATGATCATGTCGCTCGGAATTTTCAGGAAGTCCTGCACCACGTGAAACGTGAGTTCGGGCGGTTTCGAGGCTTCCTGCGATTTAGGCATATCCTGCGCGCCGATCGACGTCGCAGCGAACAATAAGCCAACCAGAATGAGAGGTTTCATACCTTCACCTTAACTTTGAATTTTGACTGTCGTTCGTGAGGCGACATCATGATGGGTTAGAGAAGGGAAACCGGGGATATTGTGTAACGACTGCACCCGGTTCCCCTTCTCGATAGGGCTTATTGTTCCCTCATGCTAGAAAACAATCTTCAACGCAAATTGAATCTCCCTCATCGGGACCTGTGTCGGATTATCAAGCAGACCAAAACCACTTTGTGGATTTGGGTCAAGGGCGATGAGATGGTCGGATGGGGGCGCGAAGTTCGTGCGATTGAATATGTTGAACAGCTCGGCGCGGAACTGGACATTGAAATTTTCGCCGAGTTTCTTGATGTGATTGTCCTTAACAAAGGACATATCGACGTTGAACAACCCCGGTCCAATGATCGAGTTGCGCGGCAGATTGCCGAGGAGATTGGCGCATGTATCGGGACCAAGTTTGGTGGTATTTACAGGATTAGCGTTGTAAGCAAGAATGAAACCCTGATCACACTTGGTGTGCGAGGGATCAAAACCCGCAGGTGCCGAAGGCAGGACAAAACATTGGGGCTTGAGATACTGAAGGTTGCCCGGCTGAACCGCATTTTGGGGAGTGCAACCGGGAGCTAAGTCCGGAATAGACATCGGCTCTTGGTTGATTTGCCCCAATGGGTCGGAGGCGAGACCAGTCAAGGGCCAGATTGGACTGCCGTCGCTCAAATCGAGCAGTCCTTCTACTCCCCACCCTCTGGCTATCCACCCGGCGGGCCCAGAGAAAGAAGCCGGAGTCGGGACCTGCCACAACCAATTCACCGATAGGTTACGGCCGACATTGAAGTCCGACAACCCTTTGGTGATGCTCAAGTCCCACCAGGGCGTGGCGGCCGTGGGGTTGGAGGAGTAATTGTCGCCCGCGAAGCTGCCGGACGAAGTATCCATGGACTTTTGCCAGGTAAAGGAAGCTTCCATTTGGAAGCCATGGCTGAACTTTTTGGCAAAGTTTGCCTGGAACGAGTTGTACCACGACTGGCTTTGAAAAACCGTCGACAGAATCAAGTTGGGAATGAACGGGTTGATGATATTCCCGGGCACAATTCCGGTCGGTGCAGGCGGGAGAGGCGGGTTCGCCGGGAGCGTTCCACAGGCTCCTTGTGCCAAGAACGGCGACGAACAGGCCACAGGCGTCCCAAGAGGAACGACTGCCGAAGAGTCCATCACATTGCTCGGCGTGGTTGGAAAAAGCCAGCCAGCCGATGTCTTCGTGGGAAACACTGTATTGAGCGTATCGGTCTGGAAGGGGTTGTGGATTCCTCTCGATCCTGCGTAAGCAAGCGTGACCGAAGTGCTCGCCGTGATTTGCCGCTGCACGTTCGCGTTCCATTGCATGACGTAATTGCGTTTCGGGTTGGCATTGGTATATTGAAACCGCCCGCCCGCACTCGGCGAGGTGCCGAGAGCAATTGCCGCAAACCCCTTGTCGAATGAACCTTGGGGAATCTGCGCAGCTTTAAGATCAACCTCGGCGCCGGCCGGAGAGGCTTGCAACGCATTGAGGCCGAACATATACGGCATGGGAAGAACATCAAAAAGTCCGAACCCCCCTCGCACGGAAGTCTTGCCGTTGTGAAATGGATCCCAGGCAAAACCGACCCTCGGCTCAAAGTTCCTGAGCGTCGGGTTGGTCACAAAAACCGTGTCTCTGAGGGCTGTACATGTAGAGTCTATGGGAAGGCCATTGATGTCCGCCACGCAGCCGCCTGGGTCGGTCCATAGCGTCGGCAGAATCCGGAACTTCCTCTTAATCTCGTACGGGATCGTTGACATTTCATAGCGCACACCCAGATTTACCGTCAGATTGGAGCGCATCTTCCAATCGTCCTGGATATATCCGCCAAAAACGGAGTTGCGGTTATAGTGCTTTGTGTTTCCAGCAGTGAATGGCGGGCTCGTCGGCATCCGAACCGAATTGGTGATATTCTCAAGAAAATTCGTCAGATTGAGGAATGATGCGCTCCCGGTTCCGTTTCCATTGACCAGGTCTGTGTGATTTCTCAGAAACTCAAAACCAAACTTCACAGTATGCTTGCCGAATGTGCGGCTGACGTCGTCTAACACTTCTATGTAGTGGACCCAGTCACTGAATCCACCGGCTTTGCTAAAACCACCAAAGCTCGTAAGGCCGCCAATTCCGTTGCCACCGCCGCCCTGCGGAGAAATTCCAGGCCCCGCTAGCGACGAAGTCATCCCAAACTGAGTATCAACCAGCGCCGGCAGGAGAGCCGCAATCCCGGGGTTCCTAACGATCGATTGGGTATACCCCAAACGGATGCTATTGACCATGGAAGGACTGAATACGTGATTTTCCTCGACGGAGATGGCCTGGTTCGGAATTATGTATCCGCTCGTTGAGAGGTTCAAAGGATCGGGCTTGGCCCACGAGGAGTGATCCCAATACCAGCTGGAATTCAAACTGTCTTTGTCGGAGATCTTGATATCGCCGCGGAGCGTGACGTAATTATCGGTCACCGCTTGGGCGCCCGAAAAAGTGTACAGTGCGGAGTTGTTGTCAGGCCCGACCAGGCAACTGGGGTTTGTAACGTTGCAAGTCGGCAGCGGATCGAGAGCATTTGTAAAGGACTTTACAAAGTTATCAACGCAAAGAGACGCCTGTCCGGGAGCCAGGTTTGTCGAGTTGGCAAACGGGCACCCGCCTGTGCTCGTAAGCGTGCCCGCAGCGATGCCCTGAGCAGGAGTGATTTGGTTGCCGTTATTGTCGTTGATTATTCCTAATCTTGCATTGGGCGTGAGAACCTGGGCAACTCCGGGTATGCCCTTCCGTTGACGTAGTCCTTCGTAATCACCGAAGATAAAAAGCTTATTCTTCATGATGGGTCCTCCGCCCGACCCTCCAAACTGGTTGCGGGTAAAAGCCCCCTTATTTGGACCGTCAATGTAATTTGACGAGTCCAACGCTGCGTTGCGGAGAAATTCATAAATATTTCCATGAAATTGGTTCGTGCCCGACTTGGTTACGGCATTGATGACCCCGCCCGAGGTGAAGCCGTACTCCGCGGAGTAGTTTGCCGTCAATACCGTGAATTCCTGAATTGCGTCCACACCCACGCTGGCGCCGAGGACGTTCCCCGGACCCGCGTTCGAGTAATCGTTGACGATAATGCCGTTGAGCCGGTAGACGTTCTGGGTGGGCCGATTTCCATCAATGGTCATCTGCGCGCCCAGGCCCCTCAGGTTGCCCCCCGGTTGGTCGACCGATTCATGGGGGCGCACGGCGACGACGCCGGGTTCCAGCGTCGCCAGAGATGCCCAGTCGCGCCCGTTCAACGGCAACTCCACAATTTGCGCGCTCTGAATGTTTCCGGCGAGGGTGGCGTTTTCCGTCTCAATCACCGGAGCGGCGCCCGTGACTTCCACCAACGTAGTCGTATCACCGACCTTCAAGGAAAGGCTTAACTCCTGTTGAGCGCCGACGGTAAGCGTCACTTTAGTCTTCGTGGTATTGAAGCCGGTCGCTGACACTGAGACTTCGTATTCGGCGGGCTTGATGTTCACCAGATTATAGTTCCCGGTGCTGTTGGTGGTCGTTTCACTCGTAATACCTGTGGCGGTATTCCTAGCGGAGACTTTAGCGTTGGCAACGGCTCCGCCTTGCGCGTCAGTGATGGTGCCAGTGAGCGTGGCGCCGGCCACCTGAGCGTACAGCGGCGCTGAACAGAGCAGCCCGACTACCCAGATCAGGACGAGGATCTTGGTCACGTACGATTTCATGGTCATTTCCTCCCGCGCTGCATTTGGATTTCTCGGACATCTGATATACAGACATTCAAAATCTGATGCTGAGTAATGGGGTCCTTCAATCGAGGCAAGGCGATTGATTGCAACTCATTGAAATCATTAAGGTGAGAAAATTCCGCAAGGGAAATCTTTGATTGTGAACTTACACGAACAGCGGAAGCGATCGCGGTCCTCTGCGTCATGGCAAAATCAAAAACACCCACGCGGCGCCCCCAGTGCTTCGCCTCGCCCCCACTCGGAAAAACTTGTTATTGAAGCTAAGATTGCCCCGTTGGCCGCTAGGTTACACTTGCGGCAGACAATGTCAATCGAATTCTATTTCATTTCTTGGTCTTAAATGATGCCGTCTGCCGCGAAATGACCGGCGTATCAAACATGGAAATGTGTTGTCGGCTCCACCGGGCGCACACGACTCTCGAAACGGCAGGCCAATAACGAATGGTTACAACCTGGCCCATAAATGACAAGCCGTCCGGCGTCCGTAGGGCAGCAGGGGCTAAAGCCCTCGTTTTTCAGGTCCCTGAATGTCGCGGCTTGAACAGGCCGCGGAAAAAATGTCTTGTTTTGTCAATCTGAGCGAAGCGAAGAATCTCTCTTAGATTTAAGTATAAGAAAAGAAACAAGGAGAGATTCTTCGCTTCGCTCAGAAGGACAGCGCTTTGAGTTTTTCCGCAGCCTGTTGAAGCCGCGACCCACAAAGATGGTTCTTCTGATAGCTTCTGGATTCCGACTTTCCTTGTCGCCGCCTATTTCTTCGGATGCAGGGTGAGCTTCTGCACGCGCCAGTTCAGCAATTCGGCCACGTAAATCTCGTTTTCCGACGGGCAGGCGATTTCGTGTATCCAGCCGAACTGCTTGAGTTCCTTGCCGGATTCGCCCAGCCAGCCCAGGACTTTTCCGTCCAGGCTGAGTTTGTAGACACGGCCCGGAAAGGCATCGGAGGCGTAGAGCACTTGATTTGGTCCGGGAGTGATGCAAACGGACCAGGGTGAGCCGGGGCCCAATTGCCGCGTATACATGTCTGTCCCGCCCAGAACCGGTTTCGGGCCGATCGCCGCGATCTCCTTGGCATAATCAAAAGGCACATCGATCTTGATCTGGCGGAGGTACTTGCCCTCGTTGTCGAAGACTTCGATGCGGGAATCGCCGCGGTTCGCGACGTAAACATTGCCCTGCGCATCCGCGGTAATGCCGTGCGGCGTGTCCAGTTGTCCGGGCCCCTCACCGGGCTCGCCGAAGGACTTGAGCCATCGGCCGTGCTTATCTACTTTTGCCACGCGGGAATTGATGTAGCCGTCGCTGATAAATGCGTTGCCGGCTGGATCCCAGGTCACATCCGTCACCTGGCGAAACATTCCGTCCACGGGCGGCAGCGGAGGATGGGGATGCTTCAATGGTTCAGTTCCCTCGTCGGAGGCTTCCTGTTTGCGGCCGAACACCATGGCGACCTGGCCCGCCGGATTGAATTTGATCACCATGTCGGACCCTTTGTCCGCGGCCCAAATGTTGTCTTCCTTGTCGACTCGCACTGTGTGCGCGAAGGACCACGCGTACAAGTTGTGGCCGATTTCCCGAATGAATGTCCCGTCAGGGCCAAATTCCAATAGCTGCGCTGCGGACGCGGCATAGGCGGGGCCGGTGGAATTGCCGCGCGAAAACACGAAGATGTGTCCCTTGGAGTTGACCGCTACTCCCGAGGCTTCGCCAAGATAAAGGTCCTTCGGGAGTTTCAACAAATTGGGAGTCGAGTCAAAGGGAATCTCCGGAGCCGACTGCTGGGCCAGCAGGGCCAGCGGGGCAATCATGAAAAATACCGTGGCAAGCGCAAAGCGTTTCATTCCGACCTCCTCAGACCTTTTATTTGCCGGGATTTCGATATCGTCTTCCGGTGGCGAGAACGTACACCTGTCCCGTCCGTATTGCAATGCGCCCACCAGACAATTGCCATATAGAACGTCCGCGTCAAAGGAACGAGGTGAAGGGCAAGAGTGGTCCGAAGGCCGATGCAATCGGAAGGGACGTAGGAACCAAAAACTCATTCATTTCGAACGGAAATTAGGCCTCCAATCGCCTTCCGGTTCGCTTGGTTTGGGGCCCCAATTGAGTTAGGATTGCGTCGAACGGTTGCACCCTTATTTTTAGCCAAAATTCATTTAGGAGCGTCCGAAACTTGGGGTGGAGCTTGTGGATGCGGATCAATCCGGGTCGGCGCGGATTTATACGTGAGTGAGTCCGGACTAAAGTATTGTGACCCCTGGAGATTGTGTCTAACCACGCGAGCTTGCCTGTAACCTGGCCCGACTTTCGGGCGTCGAACAATTCACAGCATGCGCAATGAGCGATGTCGGGGATAGCGCCCCCATTCGATAGGTGGTCGCCTGAATCATGACTCGGTCCCACGGAAACTTGATGGCATACAGGTGTCTGGCCTACACGATGGGCACCGCGATGCGCTTAGTTGCCTTCGCTGCGCTCGCCTGCGGCTGCGCAAAACAACAGGCAGCGCCCCCTGTGCGTCCGGCAACCAGGGTAACCGTTGCCAAAGTCACGCAAAAGACTATGCCAGTCGATGTGACTGCGGTCGGAAACGTGGAGGCGATTTCCACGATTTCCATCCGGGCGCAGGTCGCCGGCGAGGTCCAGGACATCCGCTTTAAAGAGGGCGACTTCGTCAAGAAGGGACAGGTATTGCTCACGATCGACCCGCGACCGTTCGAGGCGACGCTGGCGCAGGCCAAGGCTGCGTTGGCACGCGACAAAGCCACCGGAACGTACAATCGCGCCCAGGCGCAGCGTTACAAAACGCTTTTCGATCAGGGAGTGGTGCCGGCGGAGCAGGTCGATTCCTTCACCAGCGCCGCGGACGCCTCGGATGCCACGGTGAATTCCGACGAGGCCGCGGTGAAGACGGCGGAACTCAATCTGGAATACTGCACGATCGAGTCGCCGATTGATGGACGGACGGGCACAGTCATGGTGAAAGCCGGGAATCTGGTGAAAGTGGCGGACGTCCCGATCGTGGTGATCAATCAGGTGAATCCGATCTATGTCAATTTTACTGTACCACAACAGTACTGGCCTGATATCAAGCAGGACATAGAACGGCGCGCCCTCCATGTCACCGTCACCATACCCCAGAATTCAGGCCGGCCCGTGGAAGGCACGCTGACCTTCGTGGACAACATCGTGGACTCCACCACCGGCACGATTCACCTGAGAGGGACATTCGAGAACTCCCAGAATCGCCTGTGGCCCGGCTTGTACGTCAGTGTTTTGCTTACGCTCTCGCAACAGCCTAACGCCACGGTAGTTCCAGCGCATTCCATCATCACCACCCAGGAAGGTTCGTACGTGTACGTAGTGAAGGCGAACGACATTGTGGAGCAGCGCACGGTTGTACCGAACAGGACGATCGACAATGATACGGTGATCGACAAGGGCCTCCGGCTCGGCGAGGTAATCGTCACCGATGGCCAGGTGAATCTGGTGCCCGGCGCGAAAATAGAGGTCAAGAACAGCAGCCCTGAACCGATGGTGGAACCAGCAGGCCGCCCACACGAAGAGGCGGGCTCGGCAGCGCAAAAGGGCGGGGCTGCGGATCCGCCTCCGGGCGACCCCGCTCGCCCCAAGCCGCGCTGAGGGGCACCTGGCCGAATTTCACGGGAGCAAGGGATGAGCATTCCCGAACGATTTATTCAACGGCCCATCGCGACCACGCTGGTCATGTTTGCGATCTTGCTGTTCGGGATTGCAAGTTACCGGATCTTGCCGGTCAGCGATCTGCCGAACGTAGACTATCCAACGATCAATGTTTATGCGAACCTGCCCGGCGCGAATCCCGACACCATGGCCGCGGCGGTTGCATTGCCGTTGGAAAAAAATTTTTCCAATATTGCCGGCCTGGATTCAATGGTTTCGTCGAACCGCGTTGGGGCAACCTCGATCGTGCTGCAGTTCAACCTCGACCGCAACCTGGATGGGGCCGCGGAGGACGTGCAAGCCGCCATTTCTCAGGCCGCCCGTCAATTGCCGCCGTCCATGCCGTCTCCGCCTGGGTACTACCGGCAAAATCCCGCCGACTATCCGGTCCTCTTCATAGCGCTTACTTCGGACACGCTTCCGGTTTCCGCGGTGGATGAATACGCCGAGACCTTCATTGCTCCAAGCGTCTCCACGGTCAACGGAGTCGCGGTCGTGCAGATTTACGGCCAGTTCAAATACGCCCCGCACATTCAATTGGATCCCCAGGCACTGGCGATCCGACGGATCGGGATTGACGACGTCGAGAATGCCCTGACCAACGGCAATGTGAATCTTCCAACGGGCACGATCTGGGGCCCGCAGCGCGCGCCGACGGTGCAGACGCAAGGGCAGCTTTACAACGCGGCGGATTACTCCAAACTGATCGTCGCCTACCGCAACGGCTCTCCGGTCCGTCTGTCCGATTTAGGACGCGTCATTGATAGCGTCCAGAACGACAAGAACGTGAATTTCTTCTACGACGCAGATACCCCGGGCGGCTTATCCGCCATCCCCATGGTCATTTTTAAGCAGCCGGGCACGAACGCGGTGCAAGTGGTGAACGGCATCAAGGCCATGCTTCCGCGTTTGGAGGCGACGCTGCCTCCCTCCGTGAAGATGAGGGTGCTCTTCGACCGCTCGGTCACGATTCGCAACTCCGTGGACGATGTGAAGTTCACGCTCGAGGTGGCGCTCTTTCTCGTGATCATGGTCATCTTCCTGTTCTTGCGGAATCTTTCGGCGACGACAATTCCGAGTCTTGCGCTTCCGTTCTCCCTGGTGGGCACGTTCGCCGTGATGTACCTGTGCGGCTATTCGATCGATAACCTCTCTCTGATGGCGCTGACGCTCTCGGTAGGCTTCGTGGTGGATGACGCGATCGTGATGCTCGAAAACATCGTGCGCCACATGGAGCAGGGAGAAGGCGTGATGGAAGCCGCCATCAACGGTTCGGGGGAGATCAGTTTTACGATTCTTTCCATGACGCTCTCGCTCTCGGCCGTGTTTATTCCGGTGTTGTTCATGGGGGGAGTTCTCGGCCGGCTCTTGCACGAGTTCGCCGTGACCATCATGGCGGCCATCCTGGTGTCAGGATTCGTGTCCTTGACACTCACGCCCATGCTTTGCAGCCGCTTCCTGAAACCCCACCACGAAATCAGGCACGGCCGGCTATACAACTTCTTTGAATCCATGCAGGAGGGGCTTGAGCGGATCTACGACCGTTGCCTGCAAATCTCGCTTCGCCACAAGTTCGCGACCTTGATGTTTTCGGTGGCTCTGGCGGTTGGGACGTACTATCTTGCGGTCGTTATTCCCAAGGGGTTTTTGCCGAGCGAGGATATCGATCAGATCAACGGGACCACGGAAGCGATCGAGGGCATTTCGTTTGACGCGATGGTCGAGCACCAGCGTGAGATCAGCCAAATCCTGGCGAAGGATCCCTCGGTTGCGTACGTATTGTCATCGATCGGCTCGGGCGGCCGAACCTTGAATCAAGGCGGGCTCAACATCCGCTTGAAACCACGGTCGGAGCGTCCGCAGGTCGACCAGGTCATCAATGAGCTCCGCCCCAAACTTGCTGCCGTGGCCGGAATGGTGACCTACTTGCGGAATGATCCCCCGATCCGCATTGGCGGTCTGCAAAGCAAGGCGCTCTACCAGTTCACCATGCAAAGCGCGAATACAGACGAACTTTACAGTTCGGCTCAGGATTTCACTGTCAAGATGCGCGCTCTTCCGGGCCTCACGGACGTCAGCAGCGATCTTCAGATCCGAAACCCCCAGATCAACATCCAAATCGACCGCGACGCCGCGTCCTCGTATGGAGTTACAGTGAATCAAATCGAGGACGCGATCTACTCGGCCTACGGGCAACGCCAGATCTCTACGATTTATGCACCGAATAATCAGTATTGGGTCATTCTGGAATTGGAGCCGGAATTTCAACGCGACGCTAACAAAATTGCGTCTCTCTACGTGCACTCAGCGCCAGGATCGCAGAATTTCTCAAACGCCACGGGGCAACTCGTGCCGATCAGCGCCGTAGCGAAGCTCAGTCCGACGCTTGGTCCGCTTTCGGTCAACCATCTGGGGCAACTCCCCGCGGTGACAATCTCCTTTAACCTGAAGTCCGGCACATCGATCGGAGACGCGGTCGGCGAAATCAACGATTTGGCCAGACAGGCTCTTCCGCCGACGACCACGACGACTTTCCAGGGCAACGCCCAGGCGTTTCAATCGTCGCTGGCGGGCCTTGGTTTGCTGCTCGCGATGGCCATCCTGGTGATCTACATCATTCTCGGAATTCTTTATGAAAGCTTCCTGCATCCGATCACGATTCTGTCGGGACTCCCATCTGCGGGCTTTGGAGCGCTTCTTTCGCTGTACCTTTTCCATACGGCCGCAACAAAAGGTTGGGTTTCCCCGCTCCTGGACATGAACCTGGACATCTATGGCTTTGTGGGAATCATGATGCTCATCGGCATCGTCAAGAAAAACGCCATCATGATGATTGACTTTGCGCTCGAGGCGCAGCGCAAGGAAGGAAAAAGTCCGGCCGATGCGATTTATCAGGGATGCCTTGTGCGCTTCCGCCCCATCATGATGACCACGATGGCGGCGCTGATGGGCACTCTCCCGATCGCATTGGGTTTCGGGGCAGGCGGCGAAGCGCGCCGCCCCCTGGGAGTATCGGTGGTGGGAGGGCTGGCTTTTTCCCAACTGGTGACGCTTTTCCTCACGCCTGTTTTCTACATTTACATGGAAGACGTAAAACGGTGGGGCGGGGAGGTATTCGGCCGCAAGCGCGACGCAGAGTCCGAAACCGGTTCGTCCTCCTCCGGCCAGATTCCGAGCGGCCCGATCGGCACGCCGATCGCGCGCTCCAAGGACGCGCCGGAGTTGTAGGGGATTGTGCTTTAAGCTTAGCGCTGGATCCGGGAAAACAGGCGATTCCGAACTCCAAGGCGCGATTTGCGTCATGCAGTTGCGACCAGATAGATGCAGGCGGGTGTGCGCATCGTGAGCGCGCGGCACCTCCGGGGCATTCCAAAATTACGATGACAGCACCCTAGCCTAGATTATTCACGATTTGTCTGGTGAAAAAAGAAAGGATGCTCTAAAAGGTTGATGAACACTGGGTTTTCGTGAACCCAGCACTCCCTTTCGGAGCATCCGCAACGTG
>Ga0210409_10001198_pt1 | contig 35097 bp, 24 predicted proteins | sample IncBWH17MmetaG_FD_161649 | JGI IMG/M metagenome (GOLD analysis project Ga0210409, IMG submission 161649) | Forest soil microbial communities from Barre Woods Harvard Forest LTER site, Petersham, Massachusetts, United States - Inc-BW-H-17-M | ecosystem: Environmental > Terrestrial > Soil >... | reverse complement strand
GCCCTGACCCGCTCAATGTCGCCGGCAATATCGTCAACGCAGGCGCTACTGCCAGCAACGCCAGCCGCTCGATCTATTCGCTGTATGGCGAATTCAATGTGCCATTGATGAAACAGCTCGAAATGCAGCTGGCTGTGCGCGGCGACCACTACAGCGACTTCGGCAATTCCTTCAATCCGAAAATTGCACTGGCCTGGCGCCCCAGCAAGGAAATCCTGCTGCGAGGCTCCGCCACGACATCGTTCAAGGCGCCGACCTTGCCCGAAGTCAGCTCGACCACGGCAGGCTATGCCAACGGCATTGCTGACTGGGCGCGTTGCCGGCCACTCGGCTATACCGGCGCAAACTGCAGCTACAGCCCGCGCCAGTATGCGGTCGGCAATCCGGACTTGAAAGCCGAGAAAGCCAACAACTACTCGCTCGGCATGGTGCTGCAGCCGCTCAAAGGCTTGTCGGCATCGGTCGACTGGTATGCGATCAAGCAGCGCAACACGATCCAGGCGCTGGACCCGCAATACATCGTCGACAATGAAGACATCATTCCGGGCTACGCCTCACTGGTCGGACGCGATCCACGCAATCCGGCGCTGGAAGCCCGGTATCCGGGCTTGACCAAGGGGCGCATCAACAGCGTCACTACTCCTTACATCAATGTCGGCAAAACCGACATCCAGGGTTTGGATATCGACCTGTCCTACGAACTGTCGCTGGCCGGCTGGGGCAAGCTGAAATTCCGCGAGGTAAACGACTACACCTTGACCTACAAGCAGAGCATCACGCCGGGTACGGCGCCGCAAAGCCGCCTGGATTCCATCTATCATCCGCGCTGGAGCAACTCCTTCCGTACCGCCTATGAGTATTCCAATACGGAACTTGCCTTGACTGCCCGGACTCAGGCCAGCACGCTGAACATCGACGATCCGACCCATACCCAGGATCCGGCCGTCACCAATGCACGCATCGGTTCCTTTACCGTATGGGATCTGAACGTGAATACCAAGGTCAACCGCAACATGACCTTGAATTTTGGCGTCAACAACGTGTTCGACAAGGGTCCGGTATATGCCAACACGGCGTATAAGGACGATTTCGTACAGAGCATCAATGACCTGGTCGGCCGTTATTTTTACGTGAACATGCGTTACACGTTCAAATAAACAGCGGTTTTGCAGCCGATCCGAACTTAAGATTCGGGTAGATATTTGTCAGATCGTCAGCGGGCGGGCATGTCATGCGGCATGCCCGCCCGTTCATTTGCCAAAGCTTCCCCAGCAATGCAATCATCGAGATTGCCAGGGATCCGGTGCAGCCCTACTCGGCCAGCTTTTGCGCGCGTTGCTTCACATCACCTAAGTCACCTTTGACCGCCACCGTCAGGCGCGTCCCGTAATCCACATCTGCCTTGTAGAAATGACTCAGCATGATCTGTTTGGTTTCCACATCCTTGACCTGCCCCAGATCCGCCGCCAGGTTGCCGATCAGGTTTTCCCGGTCTTGCTTCGACAGTGAACGGTAGAAGCTGCCGGCCGGGCTGAAGTTGTCGGTCTTGGCGATGGCGGCCTGCTGCGTGCTGCCCGACAGCGGCGTCTGCACCGACTTGTAGGCGGGATCGTCGACTGCGCTGCCGCTTTGCCGCGATGGCTGGTAATTGACATCGCCGCTGCGCTTGCCAGTATCGCCGGCGCCGTCGGTATTGTAGTTATTCACTTTCACCAAGGGCTGGTTGACCGGGATCAGCTGGTTGTTGGGACCCAGTCGGTGCAGCTGCGTATCGGCATACGAGAACATGCGTCCTTGCAGCAGACGGTCTTCAGAGGCTTCGATACCGGGTACGAGATGGGACGGCGCAAACGCCACCATCTCAGTGCTTTCAAAGAAATTGTCCGGCACCTTGTTCAAGGTCATGGTGCCGATTTTGGTCTCAGGGACATCGGGCCAGATCTTGGTGGCGTCCAGCGCATCGAACTTGAATTTGCCCAGCTCTTCCGGTTTCAGGATCTGCACGTACAGATCCCATTTGGGGAAGTCGCCGCGCTTGATTGCTGCGTACAGATCGTCGGTCAGGTTGTTGAAGTCCTCGCCCTGCACGCGTGCCGCCTCGGCGCGGGTCAGGTTCTTTTCGCCCTGCAGGCTCTTCCAGTGGAATTTCACGTAGCGCACCTGGTTCTGGGCGTTGACCATCTTGTAGGCATGCACGCCATTGCCGTCCATCATGCGGTAGGAAGCCGGGATGCCGAGATCGGAATACACCCGGGTCAGCATGTTGGTGCTCTCCGGCTGGTGGCTGAAGAAATCGAAGAAACGGTTCGGGTCTTGCGCATTAGTGACCGGCGACGGCTTCAGGGAATGCACCATGTCCGGAAACTTGATGGCATCGCGGATGAAGAAGACCGGCAGATTGTTGCCGACCAGGTCCCAGTTGCCTTGGTCGGTGTAGAACTTGGTGGCGAAGCCGCGCGGATCGCGCAGGGTTTCCGGCGAGCCCTTGGGATGGATGACGGTAGAAAAGCGCACGAATACCCTGGTCTTTTTACCAGCCTCGGCAAACAGGCTGGCGCGCGTCAGTTGCGACAGGTTTCCAGCCGCGACAAACTCACCAATCGCGCCGGTGCCGCGCGCATGCACCACCCGTTCAGGAATACGTTCGCGGTCGAAGCGTTGCAGTTTTTCGATCAGGTGCGCGTCTTGCAGCAAGGTTGGACCATCCGGCCCTGCGGTCTCCGAATTCTGATTGTCGCCAACGGGTGCGCCGTTGTCGCGCGTCATGGTTTGTGCGGTGACGGCTCCTGCCAGCAAGGTGCTCAGACCAATCGCACCCAGTTGCGCAATTGCGCGGGTCTTTAAGAAATTCATGCCTAGTTCTCCTGTTTTTTCTACGCAAAAATGCGTAGTGCAATATTTGCACAAATAGTTTTAATCTATCAAATTTTAAATATCAATTAATAAAATAGATGTCAACTATGACCAAGGGAATGACCCAATTTGTGCTGAGTCGATGTCAATTCCCGACTTTTGTCGAACAACAAGCGGAGTACTTACATAAATAGTTAAAAACTACACATTTCCAAATATCAATTTTATTAATATTTGGAAATTATCATCGTGCGAATTACCCTGATTTGTGCTGAAACGACGCCAACCATCGACGATCGTGGAGCAATAAGCGGCGCCAGCTGACGCCACCTTTCCGGGATATGAGAAAGGGGGATGGACGCACGGGAAAACCTTGCGTACATCCCTTCCAGGTTAGAGACAGACTCAGAATTTGTGACGCAGCCCCAGGCGCAGCATCCCTTGCCGCGCAGCCGACGAAACATCGGTCGCGCCAGGAATATAGGCACGGTCCAGCACGGAACCGGTGTCTTTGCCGGCAACTTGCTGGTAAACCGCTTGCGCATATACGTCAGTCCGCCTGGACAACTCGTAGTCAGCCATCAGGCCCAAGGTATGCCACTTGGGTTTGAAATTGGCTTCCGAGGTATTGAATTTACCCTGGGTAAACGTGTACATCGCGGCCAGCGAGAGCGCCGGCGTCAATTGATACTTGGCGTTGAGTTCATAGTTGTTGAACACCAGCCGGTTGAGGCTGCCAAACGCGGGCGTAATCGGACCGACATAGACCGATGAGAGCGGATTGGTGAAATTGGTGTTGGAATAGACGAAGCCATAGGTGGCGTTCCTCACCGTGTAATTGATGCCGGCGCCGGCGGTGCGCTGCTGGTAGGCGAGGAAATTGGCGTCATTCTCGGCAATCGAACCTGTGGCGCTGGCGCCTGGCAGCATATTGCTCATGTAGGCCGCAGCCACTGCCCACGGGCCATTGACGTATTGGGCGCCAAGGCTATAAGTCATATTGTTCCGTTGCGCGCCGGCGGTCTCGCCCAGCCCGACCAGGCCGCCGAACTTGAAGCCGCCATAGTCTGCGCTGGTGTATTTGACGGTGTTATTGACGCGGAAGGAATTATCCGTATTGTCGTTGTCGAACGGGTGCGAGAACAGGTAGCCGCCCCAGTTGCCGCTGGCAGTCAGCGGGCCCAGGAAATCCACCACGGAATCATACTGGCGTCCCATCGTCAGCGTGCCAAGCTGCTTGCTGGACAGGCCGACGAATGCTTGCCGTCCGAACAGGCGGCCACCCTGACCCAAGCCGCCGGTGTCGGCGTCGAAGCCGTTCTCCAGCTGGAACACGGCGCTCAGGCCGCCGCCCAGGTCTTCCTTGCCCTTGACGCCGATCCGGCTGCCGGAGGGATAACCGCTTTCCATCTGATAGGCACGGTTGCCGCCGGCGTTATTGGTGAAATTCAGTCCCAGGTCGACGATGCCGTAGATGACCACATTGCTTTGCGCCTGCGCGGCGCCGGCGATGCCGCTCAGCATGCCGGCGATCAATACCATTTTTCTCATGCCATATCCTCTATTGATTGAAATCGGGATGATCGCTGCGGATACTGCTTCCGCTGCGCTGTTTCCCGGTGCTGATGCCGCGCTATGCAGGGAAAAGCTGACGTAGCCACGGACGGCCAATGAATAGTATATATAAATAGACAACTAATGACGAATAGATAACTGTAGGAATATTCCCTGATTGAGGCCCCCGGGTCTGGTTTTAATCGGCCCAGGCGCGTGGCCGGATGCCGGCATGGCCGTTACCGGCTACGTCCAGCGATTCTTGATCGGCCCACTGCGCGCACAACAGCGTAGTATCAGCTTGTCGCCCCGCAAAGAATCGTAAGTCATGCCTATTCCCTATCTGAGAAAACTGACCGGCAAGGATCGCAGCCAGCAAGCGAACCGCCACCTGGCCTATTTCCTGTCGTTTATTGCAGGAGCGATCAATGCCGGCGGCTTTCTCGCAGTCGGCCAATACACCTCGCACATGTCGGGCATCGTCTCTTCGATGGCGGACAATCTGGCGCTGGGATCGATCGGACTGATGCTGGCCAGCCTGGCTAGCCTGCTGGCGTTTCTGGCGGGCGCGATGAGTTCGGCGCTGCTGATCAACTGGGGACGGCGCCAGGCGCTGCACGCGGAATACGCGCTGCCGTTGATGCTGGAAGCCGCATTGCTACTGCTGTTTGGGCTGCTGGGCGGCAATCTGGAGGGCCATAAATGGCTGTTCGTGCCGATCACGGTGATACTGCTGTGCTACATCATGGGCTTGCAGAATGCCATCATCACCAAGATTTCCAAGGCGGAAATCCGCACCACCCATATTACCGGGATGGTGACCGACATCGGCATCGAACTCGGCAAACTGCTGTATTGGAACAGGATCAAGCCCAGCCAGGACCAGCCTGACGTGCTCGGCGACCGCGACAAACTGCGGCTGCTGACGACGCTGGTGTCGCTGTTTTTCAGCGGCGGCCTGATCGGCGCCATGGGCTTCAAGCAGGTCGGCTTCATCGCCACCGCGCCGCTGGCCGCGACCTTGATGTGCCTGGCCATCGTGCCGATATACGATGATTTCCTGAAATTCCGGCGCAAGGCATGAGCCAGCCCAGCTGAGACGAACGCGGAGATTGCGGTGATTGCTGAAGGCAAGCGCTACGGCAAGCGGATTTCACTCACCTCATGCACATCGGGCAGCGCTTTCAGCTTCAGCAAGATGGCGTCGAATTCGCTCGGCAACACCCGCAGCAGCGCCACCGTGACTTCTTCGATGTCGGCGTCATTGGTGTTCTGCTCGACGACAAACTGCTCGATCTGCGCCGTGCCTTTATCCAGCAACTGGCCGAACATCTGGAAGGTCAAGGCGCCGCGCCGCACCACCAGGCGCACCTCGCGCCGCTGACGAGCGATGAAGAAACGCTTTTCCAGCGGCTTGAGGCCGGCCAGGATGATCAGGATGATCAGCGTAGCCGCCGCTGCCGCGATATACAGCCCGCCGCCCACCGCCAGGCCGACCGCGGCCACCGACCACAGGCTGGCCGCCGTGGTCAGGCCGCGGATCACTTCGCCGCGCAGCAGGATCGAACCGGCGCCGAGGAAACCGATGCCGGAGACTACCTGCGCCGCCATCCGCGACGGATCAAGTTCGTAGCCGGGACGGCCTACCACTTCCTGGAAACCGTAGGCGGAAACGATCATCACCAGCGCCGAACCGACGCACACCAGCATGTGAGTGCGCAGGCCGGCGGCCCAGGATAATCGTTCGCGGTCGAAGCCGATGACGCTGCCGAGGGCTGCGGCTATCAAGAGCCGGATGATCATTTCTATCTGGTCCAAATTTCACTCCTTCAATCAATAACGGTATGGTAGGGTGGGCACAGCGTGCCCACGCGTGAACTCACTCCGCGCACATGCCTTGTTATGGCGTTGCATAGGCCCACACTCCGTTTATGACCGTCACGCGTGGGCACGTTGTGCCCACCCTACGACAATTTCAAAGTATTGGTCAGGTCGCCCAGCGGCGCCTGCTGGTTCTGCAGGAAGGCGACGTCGCGCGCCACCAAGGCATCGAGCTTGCGCAAGCCATACACGCGCGTGATGAAGCGCATGATCGAGGTGGTGTCGTACACGGTGTGGTCGACAAAACCTTTCTTCGCATGCGGCGAAATGACGGTCGCAGGTATTCGCGAACCCGGCCCCCAGCGATCGCCTTTGGGCGGCGCCACATGGTCCCACCAGCCGCCGTTTTCATCGTGGGTGATGATCACCACCATGTTCTGCCACTGCGGCCCGCGCTGCAGATGGGCGATGACGTTGGCGATATGGCGGTCGCCGGATTCGACATCGGCGTAGCCGGCATGCAGGTTGAGATTGCCCTGCGGCTTGTAGAAACTGACCTGCGGCAGGCGCCCGGCGTCGACATCGGCCAGGAATTTGTTGGTGGCAGGATCGTCGCCCAGGCCGCCGTCCTTCAGATGCAGCTCGCGCGCAGTCGTACCCGGGGCGAAGCTCTTGAAATAATTGAAGGGCTGGTGATGGTACTGGAAGTTCGGCACGGCATCGTCGTTGGCCTTGCCATCCAGCGCTGCTTGCCAGGCGCCGGAGTACCAGCTCCAGCTGACGTTTTTCTCGGACAGGCGGTCGCCAATGGTGGGATAAGTCTGCGGCGGCAGCACCATCGGATCGCTGGCGTCGGCATAGGCGGCATCGCCGCCCCTGGCCGGCTTGACGAAGCTCGGCTGGTACGGCGGCGCCATGGTATTGACTGCATAGCCGTCCGGCGTGATGGCGCGGTCGCGCAGGAATTTGGGCGGACCGGCTATGGCCGAGGCCGGGTTCTTGTCGTCCAGTTTCAAGCGCGTGCCCGTGGGATCGTCGCCCTCCACCGTCGATACATTATGGCGTGCCGGACTGTTGTGCACATCCGGATAGAACGGGGTCTGCCCGGAAATCAGGAAAATATGATTGAGGTAGGAACCGCCGAAGGCCGACATGAAAAAATTGTCGCACAGGGTATATTGCTCGGCCAGCTGCCACAGGCGCAGCTTGCTGGCGGTTTCGCCGTAGTGGCCCATGGTGAGGCCGCCGGAATCGGCCCAGGCCACGAACTGGTCGTTCTTGCCGCCGTTGATCTGCATCTGGTTCTGGTAAAACTTGTGCCACAGGTCGCGCGTGATGACGCCCTGCGGCAAGGGCTTGCCTTGTGCATCGCTCAGCTTGAACGGCGCGTTCGGCAAGCCGCTGATCTGCTCTTCGGTGATGGCATAGCGCTGGCCGTCCACCTGCTGCGCCTGCGGCACCAGGCCGCCCCAGATCTTCGGCAGCTGCGGCAGCGGCGTCTTGCCGTCGCGGTCCAGCTGCGTGTAGCGCCCGCTCTGCATGGCCTGCGCCAGCGGCCGTTGCACGCCAGGGAAATTGCCATACAGGTTATTGAAGCTGCGGTTCTCCGCATAGATCACCACCACGTGCTTGACCGCTGCCTGCAGCTGCCGGTCCAGCAATTTTTCCTGGCTGGCGTCGGCTACCTGCTGGCTGCCGTCGCTGGCGCAATCGGCCAAGGCCAGCGTGGCGCCGGCCGCCACCACGCTGCCGAGGAAACGGCGGCGCGTAAAACCGCCTGTTTCATCTTCCGGTTCCGGTTTGTCGTTTTCATTCATGGATGGGTTTCACTATGCTTGATAAATTGAATGATGAGCTGCCGCGGCGCTGAAGATGCGCCAAGCGGCAGGGCCAGAGAGGGTGGCCCATTCTAGACCGCTTTGCGTTCGGCTTACAATACTTCCGGCAGCGGCGTGCGTAGGGTCACGAACTCTTCCGCCGAGGTCGGATGGATGCCGATGGTGTCGTCGAACACGCGCTTGGTGGCGCCGGCGCGCAAGGCGATGGCGATACCCTGGATGATTTCGCCGGCGTCCGGCCCCACCATGTGGCAGCCGAGCACCTTGTCGCTGTCGGCATCGACCACCAGTTTCATCATGGTCTTTTCATGGTAGTCGCCCAGGCTCAGCTTCATCGGCCGGAAGCGCGCTTCAAACAGCTTGATCTTGTGGCCGGCGTCGCGCGCTTCCTGCTCCGTCAGGCCCACCGTGGCGATATTCGGCAGGCTGAACACCGCGGTCGGAATCAGCTTGTAATCCACCGGCCGATACTCCTCCGGGCGAAACAGGCGGCGCGCCACGGCCATGCCTTCGGCCAGCGCCACCGGCGTCAGCTGCACCTTGCCGATGACGTCGCCCAGCGCCAGAATCGACGGCTCGGAACTGCGGTATTCGCTGTCAACCTTGATGAAGCCTTTGGCATCCAGCGCCACATCGACGTTTTCCAGGCCCAGGTTATCCAGCATCGGACGCCGTCCGGTGGCGTAAAACACGCAATCGGTTTCCAGCACGCGCTGGTCCTTCAGCGTCACTTTCAGGCTGCCGTCCGCCTGCTTGTCGATGCGCGCAATATCGGCGTTGAACTGCAGGTCCAGGCTCTTTTTCTCGAATTCCTGTTTCAGGTGCAGGCGCACGCCCTGGTCAAAGCCGCGCAGGAACAGATCGCCGCGATACAGCAAGCTGGTGCGGGCGCCAAGGCCATGGAAAATCGAGGCGAATTCCACCGCGATGTAGCCGCCGCCGATCACCAGCACGCGGCGCGGCAGCTCTTTCAGGAAAAAGGCTTCGTTGGAAGTGATCGCATGTTCCTTGCCAGGGATGTCCGGCACCTGCGGCCAGCCTCCGGTAGCAATCAGGATGTGGGCGGCGCTGATGCGCTGGCCGTTGATTTCCACCGTGTGCGCATCCAGCAGCCGGGCGTGGCCTTCATGCAGGGCGACGCCGCTGCCCTGCAGCAGGCCGCGATAGACTTCGTTGAGACGATGGATCTCGCGGTTCTTGTTGGCGATCAGGGTGGTCCAGTCGAACTGCGGCCGGCCGGCAGTCCAGCCGAAACTGGATGCAACCTCGAAATCCTCGCTGAAATGGGCGCCGTACACCAGGAATTTCTTTGGCACGCAGCCGACGTTGACGCAGGTGCCGCCCAGATAGCGGCTTTCCGCCACGGCGACGCGGGCGCCGAAGCCGGCAGCAAAACGGGCGGCGCGGACGCCGCCGGAGCCCGCTCCGATTACGAACAGATCGACATCAAAAGACATTGGCATTCTCCTTGAACCAAAGCGGGCTAAAACGACGGGCAAGGCCAAATCTTACGCCATGCCACGCTTGCGAGTGAAGCCCGCTTATAAATCAGTCAGATCAATCCAGCAGGCTCTCGTCCCAGGCATGCACGGTCTGCTGCTGCTCGCCCAGGCCGTCGATGCCGAGCCGGACGACGTCGCCATGCTTGAGGTAGCGCGGCGGCTTCTGGCCCATGCCTACGCCCGGCGGCGTGCCGGTGGAAATGATGTCGCCCGGGTATAGCGTGGTGAACTGGCTGATGTAGTGGATCAGGAAAGCGACATTGAAAATCATGGTGTTGGTATTACCGTCCTGGCAGCGCTTGCCATTGACTTCCAGCCACATCGAGAGATTCTGCGGGTCGCCGACTTCATCCGCCGTCACCAGCCAGGGACCGACCGGACCGAAACTGTCGCAGCCCTTGCCCTTGTCCCAGGTACCGTTGCGCTCGAGCTGGTATTCGCGTTCGGAAACATCGTTGATCACGCAATAGCCGGCGACATGCGACAAGGCCTGGTCCAGCGCGACATAGCGCGCCTTGCTGCCGATGACCACGCCCAGCTCGACTTCCCAGTCGGTCTTGACGGAGTTTTTCGGCATCACGATGGGATCGTTGGGGCCGCCGAAACAGCTGTTCCACTTATTGAACAGCACCGGCTCGGCCGGCAAAGCCATGCCTGATTCCGCGGCATGGTCGCTATAGTTGAGGCCGACGCACAAGAACTTGCCGAGGCCGCTGAAGGGTGCGCCGATGCGGCCGGGCGCGCTGATTTCCGGCAGGCTGGCGGCATCGATCGCGCGCAGCTGCGCCAGGCCTGCCGGCGTCAGCTGCTGCGCCGTGATGTCCGGGATGAGGCCGGACAAATCGCGCAGCTTGCCGCTGCCATCCAGCATGGCCGGCTTTTCCTGCCCTTTGGCACCTATTCGTAATAACTTCATCGTCTGCTTCCTTATGTTTGCGGGACTTGCCTAAATGATCATGCCATTAAACCACGAAGCGGAAAGCGGCGTCAGCAGATGCGCCGCTATGCAGATGGCCATGTTTTACGTCAGAATACGGGGCCTGGCCCATTGCGGGTCCTACCACTGCTTCCTCATTATCTATGCCGAATCTTAATTTACTGCTGGGCTTTGCGCTGGTCGCCTTCGGCATGGTGCTGACGCCAGGTCCCAACATGATCTACCTGATTTCGCGCTCGATCTGCCAGGGACCGAAAGCCGGCTTCATTTCGCTGGCCGGCGTCGCCACCGGATTCGTGTTCTACATGCTGTGCGCCGCCTTCGGCATCACCGCCCTGCTGTTTGCGGTGCCGCTGGCCTACGACATCCTGCGCTTCGGCGGCGCTGCCTACCTGCTCTACCTGGCCTGGCAAGCAGTCAAGCCGGGCGGCCGCTCGCCTTTCGCAGTGCGCGACCTGCCCCTTGACAGCAACCGCAAACTGTTCTTCATGGGCTTGTTCACCAACCTGCTCAATCCCAAGGTGGCCTTGATGTACCTGGCGCTGATGCCGCAATTCATCGACCCGAACGGCGCCAGCATCCTGGTACAGTCGCTTGGGCTGGGCGTGGTCCAGATCCTGATCAGCATCACCGTCAATTCGATGGTGACGCTGGCGGCCGGCAGCATTGCCGGTTTCCTCGGCAGCCGGCCGAGCTGGCTGCTGATCCAGCGCTGGCTGATGGGCACGGTGCTGGCCGGCCTGGCAGTAAGGATCGCGCTGCAGGCAAAAAAATAAGGACGCCGCAAACGTTGAATATTGGCTAATATGCAAGCTGCCCTACAAATCCGGAGTTGCCTGAATGCCGCATTTGCCATTAGCCTTGATTTCCGCCGTCGTTCTGCTGTTGCATGCCGCCGGCATCGTCGCCGCCATCCACGCACTGATGCATACGCGCACGCCGCAAGGCGCGGTGGCCTGGGTGTTCGGCCTGGTGCTGCTGCCCTATTTCACCCTGCTGCCCTATCTGTTCCTCGGCAGTAAGCGTTTTTCGGGCTATGCCGAACTGCATCACTCGCGCCAGGCGCGCTTGCAGCAGCTGGACGATCCGGCGCTGCTGGCCTTGTCAGCGCAATATCCGCCACACCCCGGCGCCCAGCGCTACCAGGCCATCAGCAAAATGCTCGGCGTGCCCTTTCTCAGCGGCCATCGGCTGCGCCTGCTGGTCAACGGCGCCGCCAGTTTCGAGGCAATCTTCGCCGCCATCGCCAGCGCCGAGCATTACCTCCTGGTGCAATTCTTCATCATTCATGACGACGAGCTCGGCCGCAAACTGCAGGCGGCGCTGCTCGAGCGCGCCGCCGCCGGCGTCCGCGTGTATGTGCTGTACGACGGCGTCGGCAGCCACGATCTGCCTCCCTCCTATGGCGCGATCCTGCGCGCCGGCGGCGTCGAAATCCATCGTTTCGCCACGCGCCGCTGGCGCAACCGCTTCCAGCTCAACTTCCGCAATCATCGCAAGGTGGTGGTGGTGGACGGCTGGCGCGGCTTTGTCGGCGGCCTCAATGTCGGCGAGGAATATCTCGGCCACAAGCCGCCGCTGGCGCCATGGCGCGATACCCACATGGAATTGCAGGGGCCGGCGGTGGCCGATCTGCAGCTGGCGTTCGATGAAAACTGGCAATGGATCACCGGCCAGCCGCTCAAGCTGTCGGCGCCGCGCCCGGCCGACGGCCAGGCCACCGCGCTGATCGCCGCCACCGGCCCGGCCGACGCCCAGGAAACCTGTTCGCTGTTGTTCGTCCAGGCCATCCACGCTGCCCGCCACCGGCTGTGGCTGACCACACCCTACCTGGTGCCCGATTCGGCCGTCAACGCCGCCTTGCAGCTGGCGGTGTTCCGCGGCGTCGATGTGCGCATCCTGATCCCGGCCATCGCTGACCATCGCACCGTGTTCCTGGCGTCCACCTTGTATGCGCACGAACTGGTGCGCGCCGGCGTACGCATATTCCGCTACCAGCCCGGCTTCATCCATCAGAAAGTGATGCTGATCGACGACGACACCACCTCGGTCGGCAGCATGAACCTGGATAACCGTTCGCTGCGGCTGAACTTTGAGATCACTTCACTGAACATCGACAACGCATTTGCCGGCGAAGTGGAGTCCATGCTAAAGACCGACTTTGCACAGGCCCGGGAAATCGACGTCGCCGACTACGCCAGGCTGCACTATCTGTACCGGGTGCTGATCCATGTGGCGCGCTTGGTGAGTCCATTACTTTGAACTTGTCGTGCCGCTGTGCGACCGGCCAGCGTTAATCTTGATAGAATTTATGCCTCGCCGCTTCAGGCAGCAATCCGAGCCCGGCAGCACTTTGACAGCCTGTATTCAGGAATCTTCCTGCGTCCCTGGCAGTGCCAGCGGCGAATTTTCTGGAGCACACACGATGGCCCACAAGCCCGCCGATCACAATGCAGTCTCGCCCTATTTGCTGGTACAGGATGTCGAGGCCATGCTGCTCTTCCTCACCGCCACCTTCGGCGCCGTCGAGATCTACAAGATGACCTTGCCGGATGGTTCAGTCAAGCATGCGGAAGTACGTATCGATGACTCCATCGTCATGCTGGGAGAACGCCCGGACGGTCGCGATCCTGCCATTTGCTCCACCCACGTCTATGTGCCTTCGGTAGACGATTGCCATGCCCGCGCGCTGGCTGCCGGCGCAAGCAGCATCTCCACGCCGGCCGACCAGTCGTACGGCGACCGCAGCGCCGGGATCCGCGATCCGGAGGGCAATATCTGGTGGCTGGGGACCTACCTTGGCAGGGGGTAAATTTGGTTGAAATATCAATGAAATCGCACAAAAACATGCCATAACGGCATCGAAATCTAAACAAAAACCTGATTTTGTGCACTGTATTTACATACAGTAGTGTTATCCTATGGCCGTATCGGACATCCCATTTCATACGCACCATGGAAGCAGCAATTCGTCGTATCGCGCATCTGGATATGGACGCTTTCTACGCGTCGGTGGAGCTGCTGCGCTACCCTGAACTGCGCGGCCAGCCGGTCGTCATCGGCGGCGGTTCACGCCACCAGCCCGAGCCCGGCGCCGACGGCAAGCTGCAGTTCCACAAGCTGCGCGACTACGTCGGCCGCGGCGTCGTCACCACTTCTACTTACGAAGCGCGTGCACTCGGCGTATTTTCCGCGATGGGCATGATGAAAGCCGCCAAGCTGGCGCCGGACGCCATCCTGCTGCCTACCGATTTCGAGTCCTACCGCCATTACTCGCGCCTGTTCAAAAGTGCGGTAGCCGGGATTGCGCCGCTGATAGAAGATCGCGGCATCGATGAAATCTATATCGACCTCAGCGAACACGCGGAAGAAACCCGGCCGCTGGCGCAACGCATCAAGGATGCAGTGCGTGCGGCCACCGGCCTGTCCTGCTCGATCGGCATCGCTCCCAACAAGCTGCTGGCCAAGATCTGTTCGGAGCTGGACAAGCCGGACGGCGTCACCCTGATCAGCGCAGCAGACATCCCCACGCGCATCTGGCCGCTGGCGGCAAGAAAGGTCAACGGCATCGGTCCCAAGGCCGCGGAAAAACTCACCGCGCTCGGGCTGCACACCATCGGCGACCTCGCCGCCGCCGATCCGGCGCTGCTGCAAGACCATTTCGGCCGCACTTACAGCGAATGGCTGATGCGCATTTCCCACGGCCAGGACGAACGGCCGGTCGTCACCAGTTCTGAAACCAAGTCGATCAGCCGCGAATCCACTTTCGAGCGCGACCTGCACGCCAAGCTCGACCGCGACACGCTCACCCCGATATTCACCGATCTCTGCGTACGCCTTGCCGGCGATCTGCAGAGGAAGGGCTATGTCGGACGCACCATCGGCATCAAATTGAAGTTTGCCGACTTTCGCGGCGTGACGCGCGACCTGACCTTGCCGGATGCGACCGACGATGCGGCGACCATCCGGCAGGCTGCCGGAGAATGCCTGCGCCGGGTCAGCCTGGACCGGCGCTTGCGCTTGCTGGGGGTGCGGGTTACGGCGCTGTCGCGGAAAGAACTGGCTGACAACGGCACAACGCTGGCGCAAGGTGAATTGTTTGGCGAGGAATAAGCAGGCAGATCAATCCTGCTGCGTGGCCAGCATGTCGTCAATCGCCAGCTGTCAATCACCGAGCGCAGCTTGACGGTACAGGCGCATGGACGAATACCACGGCGATAGCGTTGGCTGACATGCCAGCGGGGATCGCAGGCCCGTGCCGGAATCATCCAGACCGGTATGTTGCAGGCGCCCGCCAGCTGCGCATCTTGCGCACCAGATTGTTCATGGCTTATTCATGGCCTATATATCGGCAATACGATGCGTCACACCGATATCGCAATCGAAGCGGTTGAAATGCCGGTTGGCCGGATCCAGCCATGACGCTACATAGTTGTAGATGTCGCCAGGCCGGAAAGGGGTCGGCTGAACCGCAGATTTGCTGGCCAGGTATTCGCGGCTGAACTCCATCAGGACAATCCGCTTGTCGACGCGGGGAAATGCGTTTGCCAGGTGCATCGGTCCGGAGTTGACGCCGACAAAGCGGCTCGCCGAACCGATCGTCTCCGCGGTTTCCCAGATCGACAGCTTGCCGCGCAAATCGGTCGCGCCCGGCATGGGGACGTCGTCCGCCGCCCCGATCTGCAGCATTTCCCATCCCTGGTAATTTTCCGCAATCGCCTGCATCACTTCCGGCGTCATCACGCGAATATGGTCTTCGCCGTTTTGCGCCCTGAAGGGAGCTTCGCCTATGCGTGCCCTGTCGGATCCTGTCGTATGGATGACAATCCGGTTCGCTACAAGCGTTGGAACCGTCGCCGGATAGTACAGGCGCGGCAGCCTGCTGGCAGGCGCTGCCAGTCCGAGGTAAGTCACCATGAAATCCGTCTGCGATGCAATTACGGCTGCCTGGTGAGTTTTCCAATACGCATCCCGGTGTTCCTGGAATGCGCAATCGGGCACGATGAAATAGACGTCCTCCGGCGCGAACGCGGCAGCCTCTTCCTTGCTGATTCTCGTCACATAGGGATTGTGGTCGAACACCCACATCGAATCGTTGCACACGGCGACTTTTTCGCCAGTTGCAAGGAATACCGCTTCCGGCATGCCGGACACGCTGATCTGGTCACCGATCGCATTGCATTGAAAATTTAAAAGCTTCATGACTTTTTTACCAGTGAAAATTCTACAACGCGGTACTCAACATTCAGGTCAATCCAAGGTGGGCAAATACCAGCGCTCATCCGTCCTTAAATTCGCGGCGAGAAATACGCGCCAGCCGCCAATCCGTTGCTGCCCATCGAATCTGCCCGTCCAGGTAGGTGACAAGATTGTCGTCGACACCGGCCCGCAGCATGCCGCTGACTTCGTATCGTTCGTTCGGAACGCACACCATGTCGAACGAATAGCCCTTCAGCACATCGTGCCCTTGTCCACGCCAGTTGTCCGGATCGTGCAAGGATGTAATGTAATACCAGCAGGAATAATCCATTTTCTCGAGCTGCGCCACGGCTTGATTGCGCACCCCGGCATGATAGATGTCCACGTACACCACCGGACGGTGGCCTGAGATAGACTCCCTGGCGCCTGCCAGCAGTTCGAGTTCATCGCCTGCGACGCTGGCCTTGATGAAATCCAGCCGCTCCGGCGCCAGGGCGTCGAGCGTCGTGCTGGCTACCCGTTCGGTTTTGTCTGCCCATGGCCATTGCAGCGAAGCGCCGCCGAAATTCGCTGCCCGGCGCGGGTCAAGCAAAGGAAACTCGGCTGCACCAACTTCCGCGCCAACGGCTTTCTGCATGGTCATGACATTGACGCAACCGTTGGCGACCAGGTTGGCGCACAGCAATTGAAAACTATGGCGCGCCGGCTCGCAAGCAATCACGCAGCCGGCATCGCCGACCTGCCTGGACAGGAAAATGGTATGCGCGCCGAGGTTGGCTCCAGCTTCAATCACCACATCTCCCGCCCTGACAATCTGCCGGAACAATGCGATCTTTGGCTCAGCCCATTCACCATAGGCCTGCAGGCTACGCCCTACATGTGTGTCATTGCGATTGATGAAAAAGCGCCCGTGCCGTCCCTCGGTCTGGATGAAAACAGACTCTTCACCGGATGCCGGCACAGCAACTGCACGCTGCGCGGCACGCCTGGCGTCGCCGCGCATCACTACCGCACGCAAACGGTCCGGGTAACCCATGTAATGCAGCATGAAACTGTCGGCGTCGTAGAGCGCGGGATGCGAATTGAAGGATACACAGTCAGACAAGGGCATGGCTGCCGCCCCACCCGCTTCTTCCCAGGCCGAGATGAAAAAGCGCTGGTCGCCGCCCGAGGCATAGACGCCGCTCTTGTCAGGCACGGCGTCGATCAGCGCCTGCACCCGCTCCAGATAGGCGCGGCAGGCAGGCGAATTGCCGAATACCATGAAGCCGCTGTTGAAAGCATGGCCGGAGACATCGCGCGCCAGCGTCGCCGACTGGCCTTGCGTGATGGACGCCAGCGGCCGCGCCAGGTCGTGTATCAGGATATCGGCGTCGACCCAAGCCACCTGTTCATGCTCGTCGAAATGCCGCAGCAACAAGATCGCCTTGATCCAGTTGCCGCTGACCTGCTTCCCCAGGTCTTGCGGCAGATCGCGGTAGATGTAATGCGAATAACCATGGCGCAGACAGTATGCCGAGATATTACGCTCCGATATGACCGCATACTGGGCAATATTCGGCGTGTAGCAAGTCACCAGCGCAACGGCTTTCCCGGGATTGACGACTTCATATGCCGGCTTTCCCGCAAGACCCGAATCGATATCGTCGAACAGTACACCATTGCGCGCACGCACCTGGTTGAGATAACGCACGAATAGCTCGACGATCCGGGCATCGTGCGTATTTTGATGAACGCTCGGATTGAATGAAAGGACAAAGGCGGACAGGCCCGGCAAGTGATGGCCGAATGGCGTAAACAGCAGAATAGCCCGATGAACGGCGCCGATCGGCTGATCGTAAGGCTGGGCCGGGATATCCGCCAGTTCAGCATGATTCCAGCGGTCTGCGCCCTTGTCCGGGATAAATCGCATCTGATCCAGGATGCCGTCGACCAGGCGCAGCGCTTGCGGGCCGGACTTCATCGCGAAAAAACAGGCATCGGGACGATCATGGAATTCGCATTGCGCGAACCAATGGGCTTCAGCGCCGATCACTTCCTGGATAGTCAGCGGTATGTAAACGGCGGCCGACTCATCGGCAAAAACCAGCAGTGTATCGATCGGCGCCGCGGCCAGGATTTTGCGGACCAGGCTGTATTTATATAGCAGGAGCGTGCGCGCGCCGTTATCCGGGCTGGCGATCGCGTGCGTTGTATGGGTGTAACCATGCAACTGGCAATAGGCGCGATGGTTTTCCAGCACCTCATCGCAAGCAGCTGTGAGCAGGATCGAATGAAAGGAAACTGAGACGGGATTCATTGATTATTATCGAAAGAATATTGCAGCATCATAGCAATTTGTACTCGCAGCCATTGGAAAAAATCACATTCCCTGCAATTTTTCTTTCATACCGGATTTAAAAGCAGATTCAACAACGCAAATGTGCACATTCTCGATACCAGATATCAAGAATGTGCACCAATTGACCGAACCTCAGGTCTTGCTACAGCCGGTTGCTTCGGCGCAGACATCACGTCACTTGCCAGCGACCACCTCGATGCAATACAAGCCCCAGGGACAAAGCGCAAACCGCTGGGCCAGCGGCTTCTGCGCCAGTTCTGGAATGCGGTCAGCGTCATAAATGGCGAAGATGGGACCAAAGCCGCCTATCGACAGCGGCATGCCGTCGATCTGTGTGGCCAGGATGTAGTCGTATTTCCGCAGCAGATCGAAACTCACCTGCGGCATATAGCCGTCCACCGAATGAAACACGATCTGGGTATCGGCCGCCTTGCTGGCGCCGAGCATGTCCAGCACCGCAGCCAGGCGCGGGCCGCGCAGCTGATGCGCTTTGCCGTCGTACTCCAGGGTCGGGTTGATGGTCGCTGCGGGGAGTTTCTCTAGCGCGGCGAGGTCAAAGGCGAAGGCGCTCTTGAACTGTACATTTTGCTTGTGCATCATCTGGTCGATCACCGCATTGGTCGGGCCGCGGTTGCTGTGTTCGATGGCGCCGGCGATGGTCAGCACGGCTGGGCCGCTGCCCTCCTTGGCGCTAGCGGCTGCGGCGAATACTGGTAGTGCTGATGCGCCCAAAGCCCCGGCAATGGAGGCAGCGGCGGTCGATATGAACTGGCGTTTTTTCATTCATGGCTCCTTGGTGAAAACGGCGCGATCCAGGCGCCGCGCGATCAGCAATTGTAGAAGCGCTTTCAGGCAGCCACCGCATTCTTTTGAAAAAAAATTTCACCGGCCACAACAGCCGCTTAACTTGCTACGGCCTTCGGCTTGACCAGGTAGCCCAGCCCAGCCGCAATCAAGAGCAGCACGGTTGCCGTCGCCAGCGCGATCCTGACGCCGCTGCTCATGTCGCCGGCGACGCCGTCGCTCACCAGCGCGCCGAATACCGCAACGCCGACCGCGCCGCCAACCTGCCTGGCGGTGTTCAATACCGCTGAAGCGGTACCGGCCCTGCTTTTCTCGACGCCAGACAGGATCGAGGTGGTCATCGCCGGCACCGCCAACCCCATCCCCGCCGGAATCAGTATGAAGCCGGGCAGCATGTGCAGGAAGCTGGCATGGCCGGCGATGCCGATGCTGCCTAGCAGGCCATAGCCGGCGGCGCCGATCAGGCCGCCCAGCACCATCGGCAGGCGGATGCCGGCCTTGCCGATCAGCCAGCCGCTGGCCAGGTTCGAGAAAATGAAGGTGCCGGTCAAGGGCAGGAACGCCAGGCCGGCTTGCAGCACGCTGTAGTTCTGCACTTTCTGCAGGTAAAAGCTGATGACGAAGATCACGCCGTAATAAGAAAAATTCACCAGCACGCCGAACAACACTGCGGCGGTAAAACTGGTCTGGTGGAAGAAGTTCAGCGGCAGCATCGGGTGCGCCACTTTGCGCTCGACCATGATGAAGGCGGCGCCGGCGACCAGGGCGATACCAAAGCCGGCGATCACCAGCGGATGCTGCATGCCCAGCGGATGGAATTCGATCACGGCGCCGACCAGCCCGGTCAGCGCAATGATCGCCAGCAGCTGCCCGAACGGATCGAAAGAACGCGCATGCGCGCTTACCGCGATGGCCGGCACCACGCGCCAGGTCAGCAGGAAACCGAATGCGCAGATCGGCAGGTTGACCAGGAAGATGCTGCGCCAGCCGGCGACCGCCAGCAACAGGCCGCCGATCACCGGGCCGGCCGCAATCGAGACGCCGCCGGCCGCCGTCCACAGGCCAATCGCTTTGGCCAGCAGTTTTTTATCGTGGGCGCATGCACGGTTCAGGATTGCCAGCGAACTCGGCACCAGCAAGGCCGCGCCTATGCCCTGTAGTGCGCGCGCGATATTCAGGAAGCCGGCAGTCGGCGCAAGTCCGCAAGCCAGGGACGTCAGGGCAAACAATAGAAATCCGGCCAGGAACAGGCGCTTGGAACCGAATTTGTCGCCCAGCGCACCGGCCGAAAGCAGGAACACCGCGAAGCCGAGCGTATAAGCATCCACCACCCACTGCAGAGCCGACACCTGCGCGCCCAGATCTGCGCCGATTTGCGGCAAGGCGACGTTGACGATCGTGACGTCGAGCTGGACCACGACAAACGCGAAGCTGCTCGCGGCGATCGTCCATTTGACTGCCGCAGTTGTTTCATTTGCAAGCGGAGGTGTCGCTGAAGTTGTCGATTCGGTAGTGGATAGCGCTTGATGAGAGGTCATTACAGTCATCCAGTAACAGAGTAAGCAAGCCTTGATTCTGAGCCTGTCCGGGTCGCTTGTCACACAACAACAGTACGGTTACCATCAAACTATGGATAACGAACCAGACCTGAGCCGACTTGCCCGCACCATAGGCGATCCTACCCGCATTCAGATGCTGGCGCTGCTGATGGAAGGCCGCGCCCTGACCGCCAAGGAACTGGCCTACGGCACCGATATCAAGCCGGCGACCGCCACCAGCCATCTGAAGCAACTGGTGGAAGACCGCCTGCTGGGGATGACCAGCCAGGGCCGGCACAAGTATTTCCGGCTGGCGTCGCCGGAAGTGGCGCGCCTGATCGAGTCGCTGATGGTGTTCGCGCCGAAGCGCAAGCGGGTCGGTCCTGCCACCGGCAACGATGCGATCTGCACCGCGCGCTTTTGCTATGACCACCTGGCCGGCAAACTCGGCACCCGCCTGACCGAAACGCTGGTGACGCGCGGCTTGCTGAATGCCGACGATGGCCTGTTTGCGCTGTCGCCATCCGGCGAAACCTGGTTCAAGCAGTTCGGCATCGATACCGACGAGCTGCAAAAGAGCCGGCGCCAGTTCGCCTACCCTTGCCTGGACTGGAGCGAACGACGCGACCACCTGGCCGGCGCGCTCGGGGCGACGCTGGCCAAGCGCATGATTGAACTGGGCTGGCTGACGCGCAGCAAGCATTCGCGCGTGGTTGCCATCACCGCCGAAGGCCGCAGCGCATTGACGGCGCAATTCGGCATCACCCTGGACCAAACCTAGCGACTCGTTTTTTTACCCATCAGGAAGCAACTCATGCATCAAGGTGTAATTTTTGCATTGCTGGCTGCCGCCCTGTTCGGCGCCAGCACCCCCTTCGCCAAACTGCTGGTCGGCCAGGTCTCGCCAGTGATGCTGGCCGCCCTGCTGTATCTCGGCAGCGGCGTCGGCCTCTCGCTCTGGTATGGGCTGCTCCGCCTGCGCCGCGGCAACCAGGGCGCTGCCGGCGGCTTGCGCAAAACCGACTTGCCCTGGCTGGCTGCGGCCATCCTCAGCGGCGGCATCGCCGGTCCGGTGCTGCTGATGTTCGGGCTGGCGCAGACGCCGGCGTCCAGCGCTTCGCTGCTGCTGAACATGGAAGGTGTACTCACAGCCGCGCTGGCGTGGTTCGTGTTCAAGGAAAACTTCGATCGCCGCATCGCCCTCGGCATGCTGGCGATCGTCCTCGCCGGCGTGCTGCTGTCGTGGCAGCAGATGCCGCAATTCGGCCTGCCGTGGGGACCTTTGGCGATCCTGGCGGCCTGCCTGTGCTGGGCCATCGACAACAATCTGACGCGCCGGATTTCCGCCAGCGATGCGCTGCAGATCGCCGCGCTCAAGGGTCTGGTGGCGGGCCTGGTCAACCTGGCGCTGGCTTTGCTGCTGGGAGCAAGCTTGCCCGCTACCGCCAGCATCGGCGCCGCGGCCTTGATCGGCTTTGGCGGCTACGGCCTCAGCCTGGTGCTGTTCGTGCTGGCGCTGCGCCACCTTGGCAGCGCACGCACCGGCGCTTACTTCTCGGCCGCGCCTTTCATCGGCGCGGCGATTTCCTTGCTGCTCTTGCACGATGCAGTCGGCGGACTATTCTGGCTGGCCGCGGCATTGATGGCGCTCGGCATCTGGCTGCACCTGACGGAACGCCACCAGCACGCCCACACCCACGAGGAAATCGAGCACGGCCATCGCCACAGCCATGACCTGCATCACCAGCACGAACACGACTTCGCCTGGGATGGCCGCGAACCGCACAGCCATCCGCACCGCCATCTGCCGATCAGCCACAGCCATGCGCACTATCCCGACATCCATCATCGGCACAGCCACTAAGATCCCACTAGGAAATAAGGCGGCAGGATATGCCCGGCCAAAGAAAATGGACCGGCTGATCTACGCTATAAAACCGCGTAAATCATGCCGATCCATTTAACTGCAGCGCAGCCCGGCTGACGGCCGGACCAAGCCTGGTTTACTGCGTCTTTGCGTTCAGCACCCGTCGTGCAAAAATCCAGGCCACAGCCACAAATACGATCAGGCCCAGCCATTGCGCCGTGCCTTCAAACGCCGGCCCCACCAGCGCCAGCGGCGAATCCGTGCCGCTGAAACCGATGATCCCTGCCAGCACCACGCCCACCAGGCTTTCGCCGACAATCAGGCCGGACGCCAGCAACACGCCGCGGCGGTTGGACGGTTCGGCGTACTGTTCGTAAGGCACGCCCTTTTGCTGTGCGCGCTTCTTGAGAACGCGCTCGATGCCCCAGGCCAGCAAGGTGCCCAGCACCAGGGTCGAGGCCACGGTTGGCGGCAGGTAGATGCCGATACCGACAGCCAGCACCGGCAGGCGGGCGAAGCCGCCGCGGTGACGCAGGATTTCATCGACGATCACCAGCACTACGCCCAGGCCAAGGCCGATCAGGATCATGTCCCAGTTCAGCTGGTGGGTGAAAATTCCGGTGGCAATCGCCGTCATCAGGGTCGCTTGCGGCGCCGACAAGGCATGCGCCACGTCCATGTCGGCACGCGGCATGGCGCCGGCGAAACCGTAGGCGTTGTACAGCAACTCCAGCACAGGCGGAATCACCACGGCGCCGACCACGCAGCCGATCAGCAAAGCCACCTGCTGGCGCCACGGGGTGGCCCCGACCAGCCAGCCGGTCTTCAGATCCTGCAGGTTATCGTTGGAAATGGTGGCCACGGCGATCACGGCAGAGGTGGTGAAGATCGCCAGCGCGATGCCGAGCTTGTTGCCGGTTTCGGTCGCCAGCAAGCCGTCGGCGTTGCCGACCAGCAGGATCAGCAAGGAGACCAGCACCACGGCGACAATGCCGACGCCGGAAATCGGGCTGGCGGAAGAACCGATCAGGCCAGCCATGTAGCCGCAGGCGGCGGCGATCAGGAAACCGAAGATCACGGCGAACAGGACGCTGTAAGCCACCAGGCCCCACATCACGCCCGAACTGAGCGGCGCGGCGCTGAGGAAACTGCCGAAGGTAGCCACCAGGATCGCTACCAGCACCAGCGTGATGCCGATGATCCAGGCCGGCGACAGATCTTGCTCGGTGCGCGGGATGTTGACACGGCCTTTGCCTCCGCTCAGGGCCTGGAAAGAAGTCTTGACGCCTTCCATCATCGGCTTGAACAAGGTAATCAAGGTCCACACCGCGGCCACGCCGATGGTGCCGGCGCCGATGAAACGAACGTCCTTGCTCCACAGGCCGGTAGCGTACTTGGCCAGCGTCATGCCGTCCGGAATGGTATGCATCGAAGTCAGCACAGGAACGGCGACGCCCCAGGCGATCAGCAGGCCGATCAGCATGGCGATGCCGGCGACAATGCCGATCAGGTAGCCGGCGCCCAGCAAGGCCAGCGAAAAACCGCTGGAAATCCGCAGCACCGCCGGACCGGCGGCAAACCACAGGCTGATGCCTTCGCTCAGGATGCGGAAACCCGAGGAAGCCAGGGTGACGACGGCCGCGACCAGGCCGCCCGCCATGATGTCGACGATGCCGGTTTCGGCTTTCGCGCCCGGCTTGCCGTCGGCGCCGACCGCTTCCGCATCGGCGCTGCCGACCCGCAGGATTTCTGCCGCCGCCACGCCTTCCGGGTAAGGCAGATCGCTCTGCACCACCATCGCATGCCGCAGCGGAATCGTGAACATCACGCCCAGCATGCCGCCGGCGGCACAGATCGCCAGCGTCTGCCAGTAAGGGAAGCCTTGCCAGTAGCCGATCATCACCAGGCCCGGCAGGATAAAGATAATCGAAGACAAGGTGCCGGCGGCCGAAGCCTGGGTCTGCACCATATTGTTTTCAAGGATGTTGGCGCTCTTGAACATGCGCAGCACGGCCATGGAAATCACGGCGGCTGGAATGGCGGAAGAAAAAGTGAGGCCGACTTTCAGGCCCAGATACACATTGGAGGCGGTGAAGACGACGGTTATCAAAGCACCAAGAATGATGCCCCGCACCGTCAGTTCGGGCAGGGATACATTATCGGCAATACGGCCGGTTTTATTCAACAAATCGGACATCGAAACTCCATCACTAAAAATTGCAATGCGCTAATTATCCTCGAAACAGTTGCTTCCCATCCAAAAATTTGACTTGGGTCTACAATGCCTTGGTGGGGAGCTGCCCAGACAGAAACCAGCTCAGGATTTGAAAACACAAGTTATCAAATAAGCTACACTATAGCGAATAACTCCTTCAATAGGTTATCAACCCCAAGTTGGAAAGGTAAAACCATGACAAGCCTGAATATCAACGGCAAGCAGCACGATATCGATCTGCCGGAAGACACCCCCTTGCTGTGGACCCTGCGCGACCACATCGGCCTGACCGGCACCAAGTTCGGCTGCGGCATGGCCCTGTGCGGCGCTTGCACCGTGCACCTGGACGGCGAGCCGATCCGTTCCTGCATCACGCCGATCAGCGCCGCCGCCGGCAAGAAAGTTACCACCATTGAAGCGATGGCCGAAGACAAGGTTGGCCATGCGGTGCAGGAAGCCTGGATCGCGCTGGGCGTGCCGCAATGCGGTTACTGCCAGGCCGGCCAGATCATGTCCGCCACCGCCCTGCTGAAAACCACCGCCAAGCCGACCGACAAGGAAATCGACGACGCCATGAGCGGCAACATCTGCCGCTGCGGCACCTATACCCGCATCCGCGCAGCCATCAAACAGGTTGCGGATAAAGGAGCCGCAAAATGAGCGCGGCTTTCGATTTCGACAAAGATAGCGCTAACACCAATGCCGGCGATGGCAAGACCCCGGCGATCGCCTCCATGAGCCGTCGCACTTGGCTCAAGGGTGTAGGAGCGTTTACCGGACTGGCGCTGACGGTCGGCGTCAACGGCCTGGTCAGCGCGGCTGATGCCGCCGCTCCCGCCAAAAAGTACGGCGGCGCCGGCATGCCGGGCGGCACCGTCAATGATCCGCTGATCTTCGTCGCCATCGGCGCCGACGGCATCGTCAGCATCATCGCCCACCGCTCCGAAATGGGACAAGGCATCCGCACCAGCCTGCCGCTGGTCGTGGCCGACGAGCTCGACGCCGACTGGGGCCGGGTGCGCGTGGTGCAAGCCAATGCCGACGAAAGCCGCTACGGCAACCAGAATACCGACGGCTCGCGCAGCATGCGCCACTTCTTTACGCCGATGCGCCAGGTCGGCGCCACCGCGCGCGCGATGCTGGTGTCAGCCGCAGCAACGCGCTGGAACGTGCCGGCAGCGGAAATCACCACCAAGAATCATGAAGTGCTGCACGCCAAGAGCGGCCGCAAGCTGGGTTATGGCGAGCTGGCGGTGGATGCCGCCAAGCTGCAGGTGCCGCCGGCAGCGCAAGTACAGCTGAAAGATCCGGCGCAATTCCGTTATATCGGCAAAGACGTCTTCAACAGCGTCGATTTCCATGACATCGTCACCGGCAACACTCACTACGGCATCGATACCCGCCTGGACGGCATGCTGTATGCGGTGATCGCGCGGCCGCCGGTGTATGGCGGCAAGGTCGCGAGTTTCGATAGCGCCGATGCGCTCAAGATCCCGGGCGTGCTGCGCGTGATCGAACTGAAAGGCAGTCCGCCGCCGGCCAAGTTCAATCCGCTTGGCGGCATCGCCGTGATTGCCCGCAATACCTGGGCCGCCATCAAGGGCCGCGAAGCCCTGAAGATCACCTGGGACAACGGCCCGCATGCCGGCTACGATTCCACCGCCTTCAAGACCACCTTGCAGGAAGCCGCGCGCAAGCCGGCCAAGGTGGTGCGCAACAACGGCGATACCATGGCGGCGCTGGCAGGCGCCGGCAAACGCATCGAAGCCGAGTACTACATTCCGCATCTGGCGCACGCCACCATGGAACCGCCGGCCGCTACTGCCCGCACCGCCAACGGCAAGTGCGAAGTCTGGGCCTGCGTGCAGGATCCGCAAGCCACGCGCGACACGGTGGCGGACCGGCTGGGCTGGAAGACCGATGCCGTCAAAGTCAATGTCACCTTGCTGGGCGGCGGTTTCGGCCGCAAGTCCAAGCCTGACTTCGCGGCCGAAGCGGCGCTGCTGTCGCAAGCCATGGACGGCGCGCCGGTGAAAGTCACCTGGACGCGCGAAGACGACCTGCGCCACGACTACTTCCACACGGTCTCGCTGGAACACCTGGAAAGCACGCTGGACGCCAAGGGCAAGCCGCTGGCCTGGCTGCACCGCACGGCGGCGCCGACCATCGCTTCCACCTTCGTCGCCGGCGCCAAGGGCGAACAGCCGGGCGAACTCGGCATGGGCGCGATCAACATCCCGTTCGTGATTCCGAATATCCGCATCGAGGCGCCGGAAGTCGAGGCGCACACGCGGATCGGCTGGTTCCGTTCGGTCTACAACATCCCGCACGCATTTGCGGTGCAGTCGTTTGTCGCCGAACTGGCGGCCGCGGCCAAGCGCGACCATCGGGAATTCCTGCTGGAGCTGATCGGCCCGGCACGGCAGATCAATCCGCAAGAGATGTCGGATACCACCAATTACGGTGAATCGCCGGTCTTGTATCCGCTCGATACCGGCCGCATGCGCGCCGTGGTGGAGCTGGCGACCAAGGAAGCCGGCTGGGGCCGCAAGGTGGCCAAAGGCCACGGGCTGGGCCTGGCCGTGGCTTACAGCTTCATGTCCTATGTCGCCGCGGTCATCGAGGTAGTTGTGGCCGACGACGGCAGCGTCAGCATTCCGCGGGTCGACATGGCGATCGATTGCGGTCCGCAGGTCACGCCGGACCGCATCCGCTCGCAAGTCGAAGGGGCTTGCATCATGGGCCTGAGCCTGGCGCTGACGGGGGAAATCACCTTCAAGAACGGCAGCGCCGAACAGGGCAATTTCCATGAGTACGAAGTGCTGCGCGCCTTCAGCGCGCCGCGCGATCTGCGGGTCCACATGGTGCCGCACAAATACGACATGCCGCTCGGCGGCGTCGGCGAGCCGGGCACGCCGCCGATTGCGCCGGCCTTGTGCAACGCCATCTTTGCGGCCACCGGCAAGCGCATCCGCAACCTGCCGATCCGCGACCAGCTAAGCAAGAAGAGCTGACAAGAGCTGAACCCTGCCGCACCCAATAACGGCCATGCGACTTCCCGTGCATGGCCGTTATTATTTAATCGCTGGCGTGCTGCCTTATTAAAATATCTTCACCAGTCCCTCGTGCAGCGCCGGAAACAGGCTGCGGTTGAAATTATTCCAGCGCAGTTCAAGAATCGTGTCTTCCTTGTCGATTTCCGTTTTCAGGACGTCATGGATCACTTCACCGGAATCGATGCCGTTGTCGACATAATGAAAGGATGCGCCGGTCATGTACAGCGGCTTCACCGGCACGGTTTCCATGGTTTGCCAGTTGACCACTTTCTGGCCGCGCGCGCCGTACAGCGCATCCAGCGTAGCATAGGCGCCGCGCCGTTCATAGGGTGATTCCAGGCGCGTGACGCCAGGATGGATGTTGACGATCTTGCGGTGGAACAGGCTGCCCGGCCGCACCAGCTCGTCCAGGATGATCAGCAGGCCGTCCAGCACGACAATGTCGGCGTCCAGTTCCAGCAAGGTGTCCAGCAAGTGCTTTTCAAACGCGCTTTTACCCGCCACCCGCTCCGGCGCCTGCATGCCGTGCCGCCGGTAAGCCGATGGAATGGCCAGCAGCAGTTCATTCACCGGCCTCCCCTGCACCTGCAGATCGGGTGGATAAAACCAGCGCTTGCCCGGCTCATACGAAAAGCCGTAGTCCTTCAGCTTTTCCCTGTCGATGGCCAGTTCGGCATCGTCGTCGTAGATCACCTTTTCGAGAGAATACATTTGTCCTAGCTCGGTCTGGTTGAGCGCTTCCACCAGCGATTCCAGCACCGACTTCATGTAGCGCGCGCCATCCTTGTAGGCGACATCCTGCCCTGCCTTGTCGGCAGCGGCATTCCTGAGGGACCAGATATAAACGAGTTTTTTCTTTTGCATGCTTACCTTCATTGATCAAAGAGGCAACGCTCTTCAGCGTTGCCTCATCACGATATTTACCAAACGTATTTGGCAGATGCCACTACCGTGCGCTGATTACCATAGAAGCAGGTATTCACCGATTGGCAGCCGCTGACGAAACGACGGTTGAACAGATTCGAGGCATTCAGCGTGAAGCGCCAGTTCTGCATGTCGTAATGCGCGCCGGCGTCGTACACGGTATTGCTCGGCACCAGCAGCGAGTTGTCAGACGCCCCCGCCGCACTGCTCTGGTAACGGATACCCGCGCCCAGGCCGAAACCTGACAACGCACCGGTGTGCCAGGTCCAGTCACCCCACAGCGACGCCATCTGGCGCGGCCGCGGGATATCGACCGGCCATTTCCCCAGCGAGGAATCGTTGGCCTGGGTATTCTTCACATCCTGGTACACATAGGCAGAGATGATAGAGAACTCGCGCGTGATATTGCCGACCGCGCTTAGCTCAAGACCGCGCGAACGTACCTGCCCGGTCTGTACCGAGAAGGTTCCGGTCGGATCGGTCGGATCCGGCGTCAGCACATTGTTCTGATAGATCTGGTAGAGCGCACCATTCAGCGCCAGGTTCTTGCCTTCCGGCTGCCAGCGCACCCCGGCTTCGACCTGGCGGCCCTTGGTCGGCGCCGCCAGCCCGCCGCTGGCCATCCTGACGCCGATCACCGGATTGAACGAGGTTGAGTAGCTGAGGTAAGGCGACAGACCGTAATCGCCCAGGTAGACCAGTCCGACCCGGCCCGAGAAGGCATGGTCGTTTTGCTGGAACTGGGTGCCGCCGGCCAGGTCGCTCTGCTTGGTGTCGCTCCAGTCTTGCCGGCCGCCGACAGTCAGGGTCCAGCGCCGCCATTTGATCTGGTCCTGGGCATAGGCGCCGAGCATGCTCAGCGTAGTGCGGGTATCGGTACGCGGGAATGCAGCAGGGCTAGAGAAGATCGCATTTGTGATCGGGACATATACCGGGTTATACATGTTCAGGCTGGGGGCGGTAGCCATCAGCTCGGTGTCGCTAGTGCGCTGACGGTTGTACTCCAGGCCCAGCAACACGGTATGGTCGAACGGACCCTGCCTGAATTTGGCCTGTGCCTGGTTATCGATATCGAAACGGCTGTAGTTGAACTGGTAGTCGCCGACGTAACGCACCATTGATTGCTGGGTCGGATCGGTGTCATCCAGTCCGCCGCCGAATACCTGTCCCTGATCCAGCGACAGGTGCATCAGGCGCAGGTTCTGGCGGAAAGTCCAGACCGGATTGAACTTGTGCTCGAACTGATAGCCGGCCGACCATTGCTTCTTGCGGTAATGCGAGAAATTCGGATCGCCGGTGTACAGGTTTTCCGAGATAGTACCGTTCGGATTGGGCAAGACAGTGCCCTGCGCCGGCAGGAAATTGTTGGAAGCGTCGCCATGGTCTTGCAGGTAAGTCAAAGCGGCGATCAGCGAAGTGTTGGCGTCCGGCTGCCACTTGATGGATGGCGAGAAGGCAATCCGCCGCTCGCCGTTCGGTCCTGTCAGGGAATTGCCGTCGCGGCCGACACCGAGCACGCGGTACGACAGCTTGCCGTCGGCATCGATCTTGTCGCCGATATCGAAGGCAATCTGCTTCCTGGCGTAGTCCCCGAGTTGCATCTGCACTTCACGGATCCGTTCACCATTGGCGAGTTTACTCTGGACGTCAACAATCGCGCCCGGATCGCCCTGGCCGTACAGTACCGAACTGGGGCCGCGCAACACGGTAATGCTGTCGATCATGAAGGGATCGACACGCCAGCTGGCCAGGTTGATGGTGGTCGGCACCGCCAGGCCATCGGTGTAAACGGTAGGCGTGAAGCCACGCAAGACCGAATACCAGTCCGAGCGCACTTCCGAACCGTAGGTCGAAAAGCCAGGCACGTAGCGCAAGGCATCGTTGACGCTGGCAGCGCCGGTCTGCTCGATCTGCGCCGCCGTCACTACGTTGATGGTCTGCGGAATCTCATTGAGCGGCGTATCGGTCTTGGTGCCGGTGGCGCTGCGCTTGGCTACCAGACCTACCGTGCCGTTGTCGTCAGCCCCCGCGCTGACGCTGATTTCGGGTAGCGTGCTGTCTGGCGTGGCGGCCGACTGTGCTTTACCGCTTTTCTGCACATCGCCTGCTGGCTGTACTACTTGTTGGGCGTGCGCATAACCGACCACGCCAGCGTCGAATATCACGCTGATCGCTACCACCATCGCCCGCCGACGCGTACCTGTTGTCCATTCCATCTTCTTATAACTCCAATTGCTATGCGATTGTTAGTCGCGTTCCTCATTAAAGAGCGGAAGCCATGCGGCCGCCGCCCACCCCGTTATTTTTTTGTTCTGCCTGCGGTCCGTTAGCCCTGGCCTGGTCGGCGCCCTGCATCAAAGAGGCCGTAATTTCGTCCGAACGCAAGGCCAGCACCGACAGCAAGGTGTCGGACAAGCCATGGCTATCCTCGCAGCAGCCCTGCAGGTAAATGCGCGGCTTGAAGTGCGCCGGCGTGGCCAGCTGGTAGTCGCGGCCGACGTTGCCCTGCTGTAGCGCGTCGCCCAGGTAAGGAGCGAGACCGTCCAACAGGCCAAGATGGGTGGCGCGGCCATAACCGGTGGCCAGCACCAGTGCATCGAAGCGCTCGGCGCAGGCATGGCCGCTGAGGCGGTCGCGCAAGGTCAGCTCCAGCTGGCCATTGCCGTGGCGGACGGCAGTTTCTATCGCCGTATTGGCCAGCAGGCGATGGCGCGGTTCGCCGCCGACGCCTTGCAGGTACAGCATTTCATAGATCTGCTCGATCAGCGCGCGGTCGACCACCGCATAATTGGTGTCGCGGAAGCGGTCTATCAGCGAGCGCCGCATGTCTTTGTTCTGGGCGAAGATGACATCGGTGAAAGCCGGGCTGAAAATCTCGTTGACGAACGGACTGTCGTCGGCCGGCTTCAATGCGCCTGAACGTATCACCAGGCTGGCGTCGACGCCGGGGAAGCGCCGGGTCAGGTCGATGAAAACCTCGGCCGCGCTCTGCCCCGCCCCGATCACCGCAATCCGTTTGCGCGGGCCGCTTTGCGGCGCACCCACTACGCGATCGATCGAGGTCAGGTAATTGGCTGTATGGATCACGTTATGCGGACCCAGCGCCGCAAACGCCTCCGGCACCTGCGCGCTGCCGCCGATGCCGATCGACAGCGCACGCGTTATGCGCTGCCATTCGCGCCCCGCCTGGTTGCGCGAAAACACCCGTACGGCATTGACCTGGCCGCTGCTGTCCTGCGCCATCACCGGCTCGACGCCGGTCACCGTCTCGCCGTAATGCACCTTGTCGTCGAAGGCCTGGGCGACCCAGTTCAGGTAATCATGGAATTCGACCCGGGTCGGGTAAAAACTCTTGAGGTTGACGAAATCAGGCAGGCGGCCGCGTTCAAACAGATAATTAATAAAAGTGAAACGGCTCTTCGGATCGCGCAAGGTAACCAGATCCTTGAGGAAGGAAATCTGCATGCGGCAATCATCCAGCAGCATGCCGCGATGCCAGCCGAACTCGGGCTGCCGTTCGATAAAGCAATGCGCCAGGCTGGCTGCGCCAGGCTCTTCCGCCAGGCGCACGGCAAGTGCGAGATTGGACGGCCCGAAGCCGACGCCAATCATGTCAAACAGGCTATCTCGTTGCATGTCTAAGGTCCTTATCAGTTTTAGCCGGCACAGCAAATGCGCCGGTCAAAGAAAAATCCGTGGCTGGCACTGCCCAGCCGTCTTCAATTGTCATCGCGCAGCGTCACTGGATTGGCAAGGCCGGCTGCGAGCCGTTCCGCCAGTCCGGCAAAATAGGGAGTACCGAATACCGCGGCAATCGTCAGCGCATGGCCGGCAACGCAAGCCGCATCGACAAAGCGCACAATGTCGAAGGACGTCGCTCCGGCATCAAAAAGATTGTCGTAGTGCGAAGGCGCGCTGCCAAACAAGCCATCCCAGACCTGCTCCAGCGCTTCGGCAAGCTGAGCGATTTGCGCCAGAGGTATCTGGCTTGCTGCAGCGGCAGGCGGCGCACACCGGATTTCCTGTTCGGGCCGGACCAGCGCCGGGCCCAGCGCAGCATGCGGCGCTTCGGCAAACCGCCGGGCTACGTTCAGGTAGTCCGCCATGAGCGCCTCGACGAATCCGGCATCGACCAGCTCGTTGGCATAAGAGAATGCCGCAGTAACCCGGCCGTCGGCGTGTTCGACCACATCCAGCTCCAGCTCGAACACCACACGATGTCTGACGTCGCTGAAGTCGCTCAGCGTCAGGCCGGCCCAGTCTTTACTGGCGCCGCCATGCGGCCGCATGTAATTGAACATGACCTGGAATAGCGGGTTGCCGATAGCGCCGCGCGGCGCCCGCAAGGCCGCCACGACGTCTGCGAAAGGTGTATCGGCATGCGCATAAGCCGCCAGCGCAGCGTCGCGCACAGCCGCCAGGATCACTGCCGGAGAATCGCTGCCCGACAAGCGGGTGCGCACCACTACGGCATTGATGAACAAGCCAAGTGCAAGGCGTGCGGCGTCTGAAGCTGACTCATGTGTCAATTCCCGCGTCGAAGCCAGCACGCCGATCGGCTGGTCACAGGCGCCGCTAGCGCGGTACAAAGCCACATTCAAGACCGCATGCAGCAACATCGGCAGCGTTGCATGGGCCTCCAGCGCCACCGCGCGCAGCTGCTGCAGCAAAGAGCGGTCGACCTCGAAAGGAAGGCGGCTCGCCAGCCAGCGCGGCGCAGCTGCGCGCCCATCGGAAGGGGCAGGCAATAGCAGTTGCGGAAGATCGTCAAGGGCGTTGTGCCAGAACGCCAGGCCTGCCCGCGGCGCGGCACCAGGCAATAGCGGCAGGTCCGCCAGCGGTAGCGGCGCCGATGCAAGGCGTGCAGAGACAGAATCTGAAACCTGGGCGACATAGGCGGTGCGGATATCGTCAAGCCACAGAGCTATCGAATCGCCATCCGAGACAATGTGGTGAACTACCAGCGACAGCACATGGTCGTCATCCGCCAGGCGCAGCAAACGGACGCGCCACAAGCTGTCCTCGCCCAGGTTGAATGACGTCAGCGCATCTTCGTCGGTCAGCGTAGTCGCGCGGGCCAGCCGCCCCGCTTCGCTGGTGTCATGCGTCAGGTCGATCAACGGCAGCGCGACTTCCCGATGTTGCTCTATGCGCTGGCGAGGCAGGCTGCCGGCGCTTTCGACCAGCCTGGCGCGCAGCGCCGGGTGGCGTGCGGCGGCCAGGGAAAAAGCCGCGCGCAACGCAGCCAGATCCAGCGGTCCGCGCAAACGCATTGCCAGCGGAATGTTGTAGGCGGCATTATCCGGCTGGCTACGCCACAGGAACCACAGGCCAAGCTGCGCCGGCGACAGCGGCAACAGGCCATTGGCATCGACGCATATTGAGGCGCCGGCGGCGCCATGAAAATCTGACTGGAAATCAGTCTCTATCGGTGCCGCCGCCAGCACCCGTTGCGCATACTGCGACAATAGCGGCGCCTCGAACAAGGCCCGTACCGGCAACTCGCGCGCCAAACGCTCGGCTACACGGGTCGCAACCCGGACTGCCGCCAGGGAGTGCCCTCCCATCTCGAAGAAATGATCGGCGCGGCCAACCCGTTCGACATTCAGGACTTCGCGCCAGATTTGCGCCAGCGCCGTTTCAATGCCGGCACTGGGCGCCTCGTATACCCGCTGCTGGCGTTCCGGCTCCGGCAAGGCAGCACGGTCAACCTTGCTGTTGGCGTTGCGCGGCAGCGCTTCCAGCACGACGATATGCGCCGGCACCATATAGTCCGGCAAGGTATGGCGCAGATGGGCGTCCAGTTCAGCAGCGTCGGCGCGCAGCTGGCGCGCCCTTGCTTCATCGCTCAATTCGACATACGCCACCAGGGCTGCCTGCGTGCCCTTGCCGTGGACAATCGCCACCGCCTCGCGCACGTCGTCATGGGCAGCCAGTTGCGCCTCGATTTCGCCCAGTTCAATGCGTAGGCCGCGCAGCTTGACCTGATGGTCCACCCGGCCGATAAAATCGAACACGCCGTCGGCGCGGCGCTTGACCAGATCGCCGGTACGATACAGCCGCGCGCCAGCCGCGCCGAAAGGATCCGGCACAAAACGTTCGGCAGTCAGCGCCGGCCGCTGCAGGTAGCCGCGCGCCACGCCGACGCCCTCGCCGCCCAGGTATAGTTCACCGATTACGCCGACCGGTAAAGGATTCAGGCGGGTATCCAGCACGTGGGCGCTGCGCGCGCCGACCAGCGTGCCGATCGGCAGATAGGCGCTGTCAGCCAACTTGCCGCTATCGTCTTGTGGACGGAACATCCACAGCATCGGCGTAATCACCGTTTCGGTAGGGCCGTAGCCGTTGACGATACGCACCTCCGGGAAGGCCCGGCGCATCACTGCAAAGGCTTCACGCGAAGTAGCTTCGCCGCCTACCGTCAGCGAGCGCAGGGTCGGCGGCGCGCCATGCGCCAGCGCCCATTCCGCCAATTGAGCAGCGCAGCCAGGCGGCACATACGTCATGGTGACACCCTCGCGCACCATCATCCTGCAGGTCTGGGCCGGCGGCCACAGGGTATCGGCAGTGATGGCGACCGCGGCGCCTGACATGTATTGCGAAAACCAGCCCTCATGGGCGCCGTCGAAATTGACCGAATGGAACAAC
>Ga0210409_10001197_pt1 | contig 35114 bp, 31 predicted proteins | sample IncBWH17MmetaG_FD_161649 | JGI IMG/M metagenome (GOLD analysis project Ga0210409, IMG submission 161649) | Forest soil microbial communities from Barre Woods Harvard Forest LTER site, Petersham, Massachusetts, United States - Inc-BW-H-17-M | ecosystem: Environmental > Terrestrial > Soil >... | reverse complement strand
GGCGTACGATGGCAATTACCGGTTCCAGGGTTATCGGGACAAGTACTACACTGTCAACGCCTGAGCTGTATATCCGATGACTGTGCGGGCCGAACCCAGAGACTCTGGTACGCACCGGCGCTACTCAGGTGGCGCCGCTGTGGTGCATTACGAGACGCCCGTCTCGATTCCGATGGCGACCGAGGCGGATGGGACCGGTGCGGCGCGGCGGTTGTCCGCGCGCACGATTCCGGGCAAGCGCGTCGCGACCTTCCTGCGCGGCTGCCGTTATCTCGATATCGCGGTCGTGCTGTCGACGCTGTTCGGGGTGTTCCTGCTCATGAACGTGGATCACCACGGCGCGAAGGGCGTGCAGGATTTCCTGCAGATGCGCATCACGGTCAAGAACGTGCTGCTGCTCGCCCTGTTCGGTGTCTCGATGCCGGTGAGCCTGAATGCCTTTGGGCTCTACGAGGAACGGCGGTTCGCGGACCCGACCAATTACGTGCTGCGGCTCACCGCGGCGTGCCTCGTCGGCATGACGCCGGTGATTTTGTTCCCGCTGGCCTCGCGGACCGGCGCGTTCGGTCCACTCACCGTCGCCTATTTCATCCTCGCGACGGTGGCCGCCCTCCTCGCGCTGCGGGGCGTGATCTGGATCGTGGCGGCGGCGCCGGCGACGCGCGTCGAGGAACGACAGGTTCTGATCGTCGGGAGTGGGCCGCGGGCACTGCGACTCTACCACGAGCTTGCCACGCATCGCGGCGAGGATGGCATTCGGATCGCCGGGTTCGTCGACACCAATGCCGAACCGCTCGCCGACGAAATATCGCAGCGCCTGCTCGGCGACCTCGAGCAGCTCGAAAGCATTCTGATGCAGCAGGTGATCGATGACGTGCTCATCACCCTGCCGATCAAATCGTGCTACGAGCAGATCCAGCAGACGATCGCGCTTTGCGAGCGCCTCGGCGTCCGCGCGGCGTACCTCGCCGACGTCTTCCAATCGTCGCTCGCGCGACCCACGTTCGAGCAAACCGGACAGATTCCGGTTGTGCGCATGCACATGGTGGCGAACGACACGCGCCTCGTGTTCAAACGCGCGCTCGACATCGCGATCGCTAGCGCCGGCTTGGCCGTGCTCGCGCCCGTGATGGCGTTGATCGCGCTCGCCATTCGCCTCGACAGCCACGGGGACGTGATCTTCGCCCAAGAGCGCTTCGGGTTCAACAAGCGCCGGTTCCGGATGTTCAAGTTCCGGACGATGATCACCGACGCCGAGGCGTTGCAGGCCACGCTCGAGGATCGCAACGAAGCCGCCGGGCCCGTGTTCAAGATCAAGGACGATCCGCGCGTGACGCGGGTCGGCAAATTCCTCCGCAAGACGTCGCTCGACGAGTTGCCGCAGTTGTGGAACGTGATGCGCGGCGACATGTCGCTCGTCGGCCCGCGCCCGCTGCCGTTGCGCGACGTGCATCGGTTCAGCGAGTCGTGGCTCATGCGGCGCTTCAGCGTCCGCCCTGGGGTGACCGGACTGTGGCAGGTCAGTGGTCGTAGCGACCTGACGTTCTCCCGCTGGGTCGCGCTGGACCTGCAATACATTGACCGATGGTCGCTCGGTCTGGATCTCAAGATCCTGGCGATGACCGTGCCGGCGGTGCTCAAGGGTCGAGGCGCCGCGTAGCGTTGCCGCTCCCCTGGCAGCGGTTGCGGCAGAGCCTCCTCGCTCGCAACGCGGCCTGGTTGACGATCGGCCAGGGCGGGCTGAAGGTCCTCCAGGCCACGTATTTCGTGGTCATTGCCCGCACGCTCGGCGCCGGTGGACTGGGTGCGTTCGCGGCCGCGACCGCGCTCTCGCAGCTGATCGCGCCCATGGCCGGTCTCGGGGCCGGGAACGTGCTCATCCAGCACGTCGCCAGACGTCGCGAGGCGTTCGACCACTATTGGGGCGGAGCCCTGACGCTCACGCTCGTGGCCGGCGCGTGCTCGGTTGGCGCCGCGGCCCTCGCTGGGAGGGCCTTACTGCCCGCAACGATCGCGACATCGCTCGTGATCTGTGTCGCGACGTCGGACTTGGTCTTTGCGACGGTGCTCTTCCTCTGCGGTCAAGCGTATCAGGCGCAGGAGAAGATGGCCCGCACAGCCCAGTTGCCGATCGTGACGACGTTCTTGCGGCTCCTCGCCGCCTTCACGTTCGTCGCCACACCTGGTGCGCATACGGCCGCGTTGTGGGGGTATTACTACGTCGTCTGCACCGCGCTCAGCACGGCGACCGCGCTGTGGTTGACCTCGCGCGAGCTCGGCCGTCCCGTCATTCGGTTCAATTACACCACGAAGGACGTGCGCGACGGGTTCTACTTCGCGGCGGGCATATCGGCGCAGAACATCTATAACGACATCGACAAAGTCATGCTCGGTCGCCTCGTGCCCGATCTCTCGGCGACCGGTATCTACACGGCCGCCTACCGCGTGATCGACGTCTTGCTGGTGCCGATCCGCTCCATCGGCCAGGCCGCGTACCCCAAGTTCTTCAAGCACGGCGCGCGCGGCGTCCGCTCGAGCGTGAAGGTCGCGCAGCAACTCCTGCCACCCGCGGTCGGGTATGGCGCGCTCGCTGGGATCTTGATGTTTCTTGTCGCACCGATCTTGCCCCATCTCCTGGGCCATGGGTTCGACCAAGCCGCTGGCGCCGTCAGGTGGCTTTCGCCCTTGCCAGTCCTCAAATCGGTGCAATTCGCGGCGGCCGATGCGCTGACCGGCGCCGGGTTCCAAGCGACGAGGACCGCGCTCCAGGTCATTGTCGCCGGTATCAACATCGGGATCAATTTTCCGTTGATCACGCACTACTCCTGGCGCGGTGCCGCGTGGTCGAGTCTCATTTGTGATGGCCTGCTGTCGGTTGCGCTCTGGGGTCTCGTGTTCTATCTACGCAGCCGCTCAGTCGAAATCGCGCCGGAAGAGCACACACCGGACGAGCCCACGCCGGCCACCGTGTCGACATGAGCCGCGTTGCCGTATGTATCGCCACGTACGGTCGTCCGGATGGCCTAGCCCGTCTTTTAGATGGCTTGTCGGCCCTGCACACCGACGCCTGCGTCCGGGTCGTCGTGGTCGACAATGATGCGACCGGTCCTTCACGCGCAGCGTGCGAGGCACGCGCGCATGAATTTGTACTGGGCCTGAGGTACGAAGTAGAGCCGCAACGGGGCATCACGTACGCGAGAAACCGGGCGGTGGCCGCGGCGGGCCCGGATGTGGATTTCATCGCGATGATCGACGACGACGAGGTGCCGGAGCCAACTTGGCTCTCGGCGCTGTTGCGCGTGCAGGCCAATTACGATGCGGATATCGTGGCCGGTCCGGTACTTCCGTATTTCCCGGCGCCGCCGTCCGAGTGGGTTCGGGATGGAAGGTTCTTTGATCGCCCGAGATACGAAACGGGCTATGAGTTGCCGCACGCGCACACGCACAACGTGCTGGTGCGCCGGGCCGTCTTCGACGCGACGGGCCGATTCGACGACCGGTTCGCGCTCACCGGCGGTGAAGATCTCCAATTCTTTCGCCGCGCCAAGGCCACCGGCGCGCGGATCGTTTGGGCGAACGACGCGTCGGTCGAAGAATGGATTCCCGCCAGTCGCGCCAATCTCGGGTGGCTGCTGCGCCGCGCCTATCGCTCGGGGGCGACCCTCGGGCAGGTCGACCGCGATCGACCCGACGCGATCGTCGCGCGGCCCATGCGCGTCGTGCGCGGGCTGGGGCGCATGGTGCAGGGGGCGCTCCTGACGCCGGTCGCGCTCGTCTCGTTTCGCTGGCGTCAGGTGCGGCTGGTGCGGGCGTTGCAGCTCATCTACCGTGGGGCCGGCATGATCGCCGGGGTGCTCGGGGGACGATATGAAGAGTATCGAGTCACCCACCCAGTCTGAGCGCCGACTTGGCTACCTGTCGGGCGCGCCGCGCGTGACTACGCGCAGCGCGTCCGATGCCGCCGGCCCACGGGCGCACGTCCTCGGCGTCATCGACGGTTTCAAGCGCCGTGGCTGGACGGTGTCGCGCTACATCGTCGGGGATCGCATGCCCGACGTCGTGGCGCGGAACGGCGAGGCCATGATCCATCGCGGGCGCGCGTGGACGCTCGCCGCCGACATCGCCCGCGTCGGCTTGCGCTCCCGCAATGGCAGCGGCGCCTGGGGTGAGCTCGGGGCGCGCGTCGACTGGGTCTACGAGCGGTTCGCGCTATTTCAGGCGCTTGGGGCGCGGTTTGCGGGGCACGGGATTCCGTGGGTGCTCGAGACCAACGCGCTGCTCACCGAAGAGGCCTCTCGGGACCGCTCCGGCGTTGTGCTCACCGGGCTCGCCCGGCGATGGGAGCGCGCGGCGTATCACGAGTGCACTGCGCTGGTGGCGATCAGCCAGGCGTTGGCTGATCGGCTCGTGGCTGATATGGGGGTGCCTCGGGAGAAGATCGCGGTCATTCCCAATGGCGTGGACGTGCATCGCTTCGATCCCTCTCGGGTGAACGCACCGCGCGCCGCGCGGGCGTTTACGGTGCTGTTCGTTGGGTCGCTCGCATCCTGGCAAGGGCTCGACGTTCTCTTCCGTGCTGCTGCGACTGTGCCTGAGGTTCATATCACCATCGCCGGGGACGGGCCCGATCGCGCAGCGCTCGAAGCGTTGGCCAATGACCGTGTGCGCTTTCTGGGACGCGTGTCGCCGGACGAAGTCCCGGCGCTCATCGCGAGCGCGGATGTGTGCTACTCCGGCCACTCAGCGTTCCGGTCGCCGCTCAAACTGTATGAGTACATGGCAATGGCCCGCCCGGTGATCTCATCAGCTGTGCCGGACGCGGTTGCGGCGCTGGTCGATGGCCAGAGCGGTTTTCTTTTCCCGCCGGGCGACGTCGATGGCCTTTCTCACGCGCTACGTCGGGCGTTGGAGGCGCGGGAGTGTCTGGACATCATGGGGCAACGGGCGCGACGCGACGCCGTCGAGCACCATTCGTGGGACGCGCGTGTGGCGGCCATTTGCGCCCATGTGGAGTCGCTTATATGAGACCCGAGCCGTACGCCTTTCTCGGGATCCGTGTCGGCGCCTACACGCGAGAGGACCTCAATGCGTGCATCGCGCGCGCAGTCGACGGCAACGAACATGTCGTGATCGCCAATCACAACATGAACAGCGTCGCGCTCGTACGCCGTGATGCCACCATGAGGGCGTTTTACGAGCAAGCCGACATTACCCACGTGGACGGCATGCCGCTCGTGCCCCTCGGCCGCGCGCTCGGGTTCCCGTTGCGGCGCGAGCACCGCGTGACGTACGTCGATTGGGTCCCAGCGCTGATGGCCGAGGCAGCCGATCGCGGTTGGCGCGTGTACTATCTCGGCGGGCGCCCCGGGGTGGCCGAGCGCGGAGCAGAGGTGCTGCGCGCGAGGCATCCGACGCTCGCCATCCAAGTGCACCACGGGTATTTCGATCACGCGGCCGGCAGTCAGGATAACCAACAGGTGCTCGCGGACATGACCGCGTTCTCGCCGCACGTCCTGATGGTTGGACTCGGCATGCCCCGGCAAGAGCATTGGGTGCACGCGCACCGCGCCGGGATCACCGCGAATGCGGTCCTGCTCGCCGGCGCGGCGCTGGATTACGTCGCGGGTGCAGTTCCCACGCCACCGCGGTGGGCCGGGCGGTGGTCACTGGAGTGGGCGTTCCGGCTGGCGGCCGAACCACGCCGCCTCGGCCGACGGTATCTCGTCGAGCCGTGGCCCGTGCTCGGCCTCTTCGTGAGAGAGTGGTTTCGTAGGGGGAAAATCGCATGATGGATCGACGGGACTTTCTACGATCGACGACGGCCGCACTCGTGGCGCGCCGCCTCGCCTGGCTGCGCGCGGATGCCACCTTGAAGGCCAAGGCCGGCGCGAAGGGCATCTTGTACGGCTCGGCGGCGTCGAGGCTCTTGTTACAAGATCCGCCGTACCAGCAGGCGTTCGTGAAAGAGTGCGCGATCCTGACGCCCGAGGCCGAGCTGAAGTGGAACGGCGTCCACCAGCAGCCGAACCAGTACAACTTCGGCCCGGCCGATGCGCTTCTACAGTGGTGCCAATCCAACGACATCAAGATGCGCGGCCACACGCTCGCGTTTTGGCAGTCGATCCCCCCGTGGGTCACGCAGATGGCCAACTCGCAGAACGCGCGTGATCTGCTGACGCAGCACATCCAGACCGTGTGCGGCCACTACGCGGGCAAGCTGCACTCGTGGGACGTGGTCAACGAGGCCATCGCGCCCGATGACCACAATCCCGACTCGATCCGGAACTCGATCTGGCAGTCGACGATCGGCGCGGATTACATCCCGCTTGCGTTCAACGCCGCGAACCAGGCTGATCCGCAAACGCTGCTCGTCTACAACGACTTCGGGATCGAGTACGACTTCCCCGGCATCGATGGTCGCCGCACGGCGATCTTGAATCTGCTGCACAAGCTCAAGAGCCAGAACGTGCCGGTGCAAGCGTTCGGCCTTCAGGCGCACCTGTACGGGAACGCGCTGCAGAAGCTGAACACGAAAGCCATCACGAGCTTCCTCAAGTCGGTCTCCGACATGGGCCTCAAGATCCTCGTGACGGAGCTCGACGTGCAGGACAAGGGACTGCCGGCCGACCCGAACGCGCGCGACCAGGCCCTGGCCCAGTCATACGGCACGTTCCTCAACGCCGTGCTGCAAAACACGAACGTGATCGTCGTCGAGACGTGGGGTCTCTCCGACAAGTATACGTGGCTCAAGAACCACGCACCGCGCGATGATGGGCAGGATGTCCGGACACTGCCCTACGATGCCAACTACCAACCCAAATCGGCGATTTACCAAGCGATCGCGCAGGCATTCGATGCGGCGCCGCCGAGAACCGTTTAGCGCGAATTCTCTATGCGACGACCATGGCTGGCGTTTCTCCTGCTCTTCGGGCTTTTCGCGGTGGCGGGCCCGTACGACTGGAACAATCGCGTCAACAAAGAGGCCGAGGAGACGAACCTCAAGGCCACATTGACGAACGCGACCGGGGGCATCGAGGAAGGGAAGACGGGACGACGGGTCGCCCTCATCGGGTTCGCCGTTTTCGCCCTGGCGATCACGGCGCGCCGGCGATGGAAGGAGCGCCGCGGGCTCGCCACGACATCCAGCGACCTCTCACGCGGCGTCGACCGAACGGTCGTCGTGCCGATCGTGGCGTTCCTGTTGCTCGCGGCGGCCAGCGCGCTTTGGGCGGAGGATCCAGGACTCGTCGCCCGGCGCATCGTCGTTTTTCTCTGTCTGGGGTACGCGGCGTGGGCGGTGGCCCGGGCGTGGACGTTGCCGGATATCCTGTCGTTCACGGTACTGTCGTGCATGACGATCTTGTTCGCCTCGTTGGGGCTCGAGATCATTCGTGGGCAGTTTCATCCGTTCGACGGTGGGTATCGGCTGATGGGGCTCACCCACCCGAACAATCACGCGCAAGAGTGCGCGGTGGCGATTTTTTGCAGCCTGGCCGCCATGCGGTTGGTGCCGGAGCATCGGCGATTCTACGTGTTCACGACGATCGCGGCCTTCGGGCTCATGCTGCTCACGCGCTCGCGGACGTCGGTCCTGGCGGTGCTCGTGGCGCTCGGCTTCAGCGCGCTCTACATCATGCCCAAGCGCCGGGTCCTCGGCGTGGCCCTCGTGTTGGGCGCGGTGGCGTTGGTCATCGGCGTTTTCGGACCGGACGTCATCGACTCCGCGAAGCACGCGCTCCTTTTCGGGCGGCAGGAAAACGCGGCCGACGTCGGCACGCTCACCGGCCGCACCGAGCTCTGGTCCGAGCTCCTGACATACGTCGGGGCCAGGCCGATTCTGGGTTATGGGTTCGAAGGGTTCTGGGGGCCCATGCACACCGCGAACGTCTCACTCTCGCTCGGCTGGGTCGTGCCGCACGCGCACAACGGGTACATCGAGATGTTGCTCGATCTGGGCGCGGTCGGTCTCCTGCTGTTCGTGGTGACGCTGCTATCGGGGGTGCTCCACGCTCAACGCCAGCTGCGCGTGAGTCCTGGCGACACGGAGGCGCTGTTCTCCCTGACGCTGCTCGTCTGGGTGATCGTGGCGATGGTCTCGGAGAAGGTGCTGCCGCAGACGCACTACGCGGCGTTCCTGACCATGGTCGTGCTGGCCCGCGAGGCCGTCACGTCGCCGGTTCTGGCGCAGCAGCGCTACGTTCGCGCGTACGCGCGGACCGTGAGCGCGTAGCGTGTGAGGGTGTATGTGACGGGCACGCGGCCGATGGTCCGGGCCAATACGCCCGAGGCTTCGCGGCACGAGCTCCTGCTCGAGACCGAACAGGCGGCGCACTTCGTGCCGCGGCGTGTCATCGAGCGGGCCTGGCCCCCGCTCGCGGCGCTATCCTGGCCACACTCGTCGCGAGCGCCGTATGATCTCGTTCATGGGCTGAATGCGATTCCCATTACGACCAAGCCCTTCATCACGACATTCGAGTCCATGCTGCCGCGCGCGTTGGGGCCGGGTGGGTCGGCCGTCGCGGCTCGCCTCCGTGATCGGCTCACGCGTTCCAACTGTCGCTCGCTCGTCGCGATGTCGCACTACGCGCGAGGCAAGTTCATCAAGGGGAATCGGGGTTGGGATTCGCTCGATACGGTGCTCGGAAAGGTCCGCGTCATCTACCCGCATTTCGCCGAGCGCAACCCGACGATCCGCACGTACGATTCTCCTCTGCGCTTGGTGTTCGTTGGCAACGATTTCGCCCGGAAGGGTGGAATTGTCGCCCTGCGGGCGGCCAAGAAGGCAACGGAATTAGGGCTGAGGGTGCAGCTCGATATCGTGTCGGGTATGCGCTATGCCGGGGATGTGTATACCGACCATCCCGATCGCGCGCGATATGCCAAGGATCTCGAGAGCCTGACAGCGCCGGGCGTGGTCATGCATGGCCGGTTGCCCAATGGCGAGGTGTTGGCGCTGATGGCAAACGCTCACGTGCAGCTCTTGCCGACGCTAGACGACACGTTCGGCTATAGCGTGGTCGAAGGATTCTCGGTGGCGACGCCGGCGATCGTGTCCAACGTGTGCGCGATGCCGGAGCTCGTGCCACCGGAGGCCGGCGCGATCGTCGAGATCCCGGTTGACGAGTGGGGCAACTGGCAGGGTCTTCCTTCGCGTGGGGAACGCGACTACTGGGAGCGCCTCAGCGCGGCTTACGATACGCTCGCCGAGCAGATCGTGCGGCAGCTCGCGACGATCGCCGACGAGCCGGGGCGCATCGCGGCGTGGAGCGAGGGGGCGCTGAACCGGTTTCGCCGCGTACACGAATCGCGCGCGGTCAGCGCGCGGTTGGATGACCTCTACGACGCGGCACTCAATTAATGGACGTCGCCTGGGACACGGTACGGATTGCCGGTCGCCCACAGCCCCAAGCGCACCCACCAGGGTTTGCGGCGCTTCGCGGCGCGCGCGGTACTCCAGTCGAACAGCGCGTCGTTGATGTCGTAGTACCCGCGCTGCGCGTCTGGTACGTCGCCCGACTCGATGCGCGCGATCAGCTCAGGCAGTTGCTCGTAGAAGGCGGCCGAGCGATACGGTGGATGCAAAGACCACATGCCGTTGCCGGTGCCGAGGAAATCGACGCGATACATCTGGGCGGCGACCATGGCGTCGGAGAACACGTTCTCGGCGAGATCTGCTATCGGGTTGCCCTGCAGCGCCGCGCGGATGGCGCCGCGCAGCTCGGGACGTCGGGGCTCGACTCCACCGATTCTATCTCTGAATCGCCGCTTCGAGAGGGCGAAGATTCGAGTACTGAACCAGTTGAACTTGAAGTTGAAGTTCAAGCCCGTCGGCAGCCACTCGTACTTGGTCGCCGCGGGTTGTCCGGGCAGCGTCCCGTCAGCAGTCGGCGGTCCGGCGAGCGGCGAGCACGTGAGCACGTTCGGGTCGACCGTGAACAGATCCAGCGCTTCCTGGACCCACGTCTGGCTCCCTCCGCCGAACATCATATCGGAATCGATGTGAATGACGAAGTCGTTCCTGGCGGCTTCGAGCCCGAAGTAGTACGGATAAATCGGCGCGCCGCGCAGATCTTTCGAGGGGACCGGTCGTCCCCGGAAGAACGCCTCAGAAACACGGCCAGCGGCAGCGGCGCCGTAGTCGACGTCCAGCGCGCGGATATTGGGAAATTGAGCGGCGCAGTCGGCGATCAACGCGGCCAGCGGCGCGCGCCGCTCGGCCCAGCCTTCGCCAAAATGTCCGTGTCGTACGCGGTGGAGATCCGTGGTGAGCAGAAACTCGTCGACCTGCGACGACCACTGTCGCAGCTGATGCGGCAGCGTATGGCGCGCGTGCGGGAAATCGGCCGGGGCAAGATTGACCTGGAACGTGACTTGTTGCGCCATGAGCGTAAACTACCATGGTGATCGACGGTCGCACGCTGCCGCGGGATCAGCATCTCGAAACCGACGTCTGCATTATCGGCGCGGGCCCGGCGGGCATCGCGATCGCGCGCGAGCTCTCCGGCACGCCGTTCCGGGTCTGCTTGCTCGAGAGCGGCGGGGTCCAACCCGATCCTGAAACGCAGGCTCTGTACCGCGGACGCCTCGTCGGCCATCAATATTTTCGACTCGACGACTGCCGCGTGCGGCGGTTCGGTGGTGGCACGAACCGTTGGGGTGGGTGGACGCGCGCCATGGACCCGATCGACTTCGAACATCGGTCATGGGTGTCGGACAGCGGATGGCCGATCCCATGGGAGGAGGTCGATCGGTTCTCCGATCGCGCGCGCGCCCTCCTGAATATTCCGTCGCAGGCGGAGGCGATGCGCGACGCGACCGGGCGCGGCGGACGGCATGTCTTGCCGTTGCCGCCTGATCGCATCGAGACCGGCCTCCTGCAATTCAGCCCGATCATCGATTTCGGCGCGGCGTACCGCGAGGCACTGTTCGCGGCCGCGAACGTGCAGACGATCCTGTACGCGAACGTCACGGCGATCACTACGACGGCCGGCGGTGGCGCCGTGGACCGCCTCACGGTACGGACGCTGGCCGGCAATACGTTCACCGTAAGTGCGCGCGCCATCGTGCTGGCGGCAGGGGCGATCGAGAACGCGCGACTGCTGCTCCAGTCGAACGTCGGCAACGACCACGATCTCGTGGGGCGCTTCTTCATGGAGCATCTGCACGTGAGGTGCGGTGTCTTCGTGCCGAATCCCGGCGTCGATTGCTCGTTCTACGACGAGAAGGGGCGGCGCGGGCGCGAACCCATGGCTTGGTTCATCCTCCCGCCGCGGGTCGTGCGCGACCAGCGCCTCCAGGCGTGGAGTGCCTCACTCAAGCAAGTGCGCGAGGCGCCGGTCGACTGGCTCCTGGCCGCGCAGTCACCCGCCTACAGTTCGGCTCTGGCGCTCGCCGAGGCCGTCGTGCGCGGTCGCGGCTCCGCGCGCTGGGCCGAGCGCCTGGGCCGGTCGCTCGGCGGCTTCGACGACGTGCTGCGGGCGATCGGCGCTCGCTCGTCGCTCGGGCCTCACACCGGGCGGTTGTTCGAGATCTTCGTGCGGGCCGAGCAGGGGCCGAACCGGGAGAGTCGCGTCATGCTCAATGGCGAGCGCGACCGGCTCGGACTGCCGCAAGTCGATCTCGACTGGCGGATCACCGAGCAGGACATCGCCAGCGTCCGCGCCGGCGTTGCGCTGCTGGCGGAGGCTTGCGCCGGCGCGGGCGTCGGGCAAGTCTTTGTTCCGCCGTACGGAGAGGACGTGCCGGCGATCGAGGCGATCAATGGCGGGTGGCATCAGATGGGTACGACGCGAATGGCGCGCGACGCCAAGACCGGCGTGGTCGACGAGCACTGTCGCGTTCATGGCGTCGCTAACCTCTTCGTCGCGGGCAGCGCGGTGTTTCCGAGCTGTGGGTTCGCCAATCCAACGTTCACTATTCTCGCGCTTGCGCTTCGTCTCGCCGATCACCTGCGTGCTCGCCTCGCTGCTCCAGCTGCTCAAGTCGCCGCGCTTTCGAGTACGTAGCTTTCGAGCACGGAGCGTCGCTGTCGCGACGCTCGTGCTTACTGCTCGCATCTCCGGCGCCCAGACTCCTGCTCGCTCGGATTCAATCACCTCGCGCGACTCGATCAGCGCGCCCCGAGACTCTAACCGAGACTCTACGCGTTCCCGCGAAGCGGGACGCGTGCATTATCATCACGTCAATTGGTTCGTGTTCCTCGCCGGCGGCTTCACGAGCCTGGCCCTCCACGAGTCGGGTCACATCACCGCGTCCTACGCGGTAGGCGCCCACCCGACCTTCGGCTTCAACAAAGGCCGCCCGACGATCTACTCCGGGATCGACGCCACCACGAACCCCGGAAAGCAGTTCATTTTTTCCAGCGCAGGCCTAACGGTACAGACGCTGCTGGACGAAGCGATTCTAGACATCCCGCACTCGCGCGGATCGACGTTCGAAAAGGGCATTCTGTTCGGAGGCCTCGCAACGACCGCATTCTACATCACGCTCGGCCGGAGCGGCTCGGTAAGCGACGTCGCCTACATGGCGCGCACGTCGAGCATGAACAAGTGGGGTGTGAGCGCCATCTATGGCGGAATCGCCGCCACGCAGGTCCTACGCATGAGCTTCATGGGCTCCTACGCCCATTTCTTCGCCGAGCCTCTGCCACCGCAAGGCCGCGCGAAGTATGGCGCGTTCAACATTGGCGTGCGCCTCACGCCGTCCGCATGATGAAGCGATTGGCGCTGCTTGGCGTCGTGGCGTGCGCAGCCATGGCGCACGCCCAGTCGGATAGCGCGACGACGTGGGGCCGTCGCTACACGGACTTGTTCTGGGATGATCACTTGAACGCCATATCCGCGCACTTCACGCCTAAGATGCGCGAAGCGATGGACAGCGCGAAGTTCGCCGCCGTGCGCGAGCAGATTCGCGGGCAACTCGGCGCCAAGCAGTACGTCATCACCGAGACCGAATCGCGCCACGCACCATTCACGGTCTACGACCAGCTGATCGAGGTCGCGCAGATCACCCAGCCGATCGATGTGCGCTGGGCATTCGACTCCGTGGGCGGAATCGCCGGATTCTTCATCCTGCCGTCGCCGCTGTCCGAGGCCGTCTCGGCGTTTCTCGACTACCAGACGAAGACGGCGCTTCGGCTCCCGTTCACGGGAGAATGGCAAGTGCTCTGGGGTGGTCGCACACTCTCGCAGAACCGTCACGCCAGCTCACCCGACCAACGGTTCGCGTACGACTTCGTCACCAAAGACGGGAGCTGCCTCGGGCGCCCCGTGCTGGCGCCGGGCGACGGCAAGGTCGTCGATCTCGTCGACAGCGTGGCTGACAGTGCGGCGCTCGGGAATTACGTGGTCATTGATCATGGGAACGGCGAGTTCTCGTTTCTCGCGCACCTCGAGCGCGGTTCCGTTGCGCTGACTCGCGGGCAACCGGTGCGGCAAGGCGACCAGGTCGGCCGCTGCGGCACGCACCTGCAGTATCACATGCAGAGTACGCCATCGTTCATGGTCGGCGCCGGCATGCCCGCCCAATTCCAGCACTACGTCGCCGACGGCACGCCGATCGACCGCGGCGAGCCTATCCGCGGCCAGAGTGTGCGTTCGGCGCAGTGATCGTCGCCGCGCTGCTCTTTGTGGTCGCGTGCGACAGTGTGAGGGTCTGCGCCGGGGGGGACGTTACACTCGGCACGAATCTCGATAGCACCTGGGGGCGCATCGCTACCGGTGTGGCCAAGGGTAACTGGCGCGCGGCGCTCATCCCCGCAGACTCATTGATCTCCCCTCTGCGACCCCTCTTCTCGAATGCCGACATCGCGTTGGTCAACGCCGAGGGGGCCTTTGGGGACGACTCGGTCTCGGACGACAAGTGCTCTCTGCGCGTGCGGCTGCGCCGCAACGCGCACGCCGTAGGACATGTCGCGACTGGTGCACGTACGAGAAAGCGTCCGAAGGCCGAGGCGCAGGCGGCGAAGCCGCCGAGCGCCCATTGTTTTGTGCTACGACAACCGGCGTCAGCGGCCGCCGCATTGAGGAAACTCGGCGATAGCTCGACGGTCGTGGTCGCAAACGTCGCGAACAATCACGCGCATGATGCCGGCGACGATGGGTTCCTGCATTCGGTGCACCTGCTGCACCAGGCAGGCCTCCTAGTGACCGGCGCCGATACGATGCCGACGCTGGCCGTGACGAAGCGAGGCGATACGGTCGCCGTACTCGGCTTCAGCGCGTGGTCATCGCCGGGTGTCGGCGACCTGGCGGCGGTGAGCCGACTGGTCGCGGCGGCCCACGCGAGGTACGGCCGGGTGATCGTCACCGCGCACATGGGCGCCGAGGGCGCGAGTGCGCAGCGAATCGGCGACTCGACGGAGCACTTTGTCGGGGAAGATCGCGGGAACCCGGTAGCGTTCGCGCACGCCGCGATCGATGCCGGCGCGTGGCTGGTAATCGGGCACGGCCCGCACGTGCTCCGGGCGGCCGAGTGGCGCGACAGCGCGCTCGTGTTCTACTCGCTCGGAAATCTCGTGAACTACGGCCCGTTCAACCTGGCCGAGCCGAGAAATAGCGGCGTGGTCGTCTGCGCGACGCTCGATTCGGCGGGCGCGCCGGTCAATGTGATGGTGGAGCCGACGACTCAAGTGAGCGAAGGGATGGTGCGCTCGGATTCGGCACGACGCGCGCGCGTCCTGCTGGATAGTCTCAGTGGTCTGGATTTTCCTTCGACTGGGGCGACCGTGGACTCGACCGGAGCCGTGCGCCGCCGAGCCGTCAGTTCCGCGCCGGTCAGTCCGGCGCCGACTGACTCGTTGCCGACGAGTCCGCGTCCGTCAGTACCCGACGAGCCCCCCGCCACGGCTTCACGCGCCGCACGATGGGGCGATCGAGCGGGCTCTCGATGACGCGGCCGGCGGCGCTCGACGCATGGACGAAGCGCCCCTCGCCGACGTAGATGCCGATGTGGGAGACGCCTTTCTTGTCATACCCGAACGTCAGGAGATCGCCGGGCTTGAGCTCCGTCGCGTCCTTCGGCACGCCGAGCCCGAATCGCGCCTGATCCTTAGCGGTGCGCGGCAGGTCGATCTTGAGCGCGGCCATCACGTAGTGAACGAGGCCGCTGCAATCGAAGCCATAGCGAGGCGACTCCCCACCGTGCCGGTACTTGCGACCCACCTGTGCTCTCACGAGCGCGACGATGGAATCGCGAAGGGACAGCGCCGAGATGCTGAATGCCGAGAGCGGCTTGTCGCTGGCCGATAGCGCGAGGGGCTGCAGCGCCGGCGCGGGCGGCGGGGCTTCAATGACGGTGGCCTGGTGACCCAAGAGGATCGGTGGAACGCTCTGTTGTGCTAGGCTCGGCGCCGCGGACCCGACACTGAGAACGATCAGCCACCGAAATCGCAAAAGGGTCTCCATGCTCGCGTATAGACGAGCCTAGTATCTCGCAGGGAACGTGCCACCGGCAGAGTCTGCCGGGTGGCGAAGGCGCTAATCTATCTCGTCTTCGTCCCCGCGGTAGATGCACCCCATGTTGCGGGTTTCCCTCACTTCGATGGCGGTGAGGGTGCTGAGCGTTTGGCTCAGGCCCTGCCAGAGCCACCGGGCCAAATGTTCACTGGTCGGGTTTTCGAGCCCGGGGACCTCGTTCAACACGTGATGGTCGAGTTGAACGCGGAATGGCTCGAACGCCGAGGTAATGTCGTAGAAATCCCGCACCCAGCCGGTGCGCTCGTCCACTATGCCCTTGATCGCTATGCGAACCTGGTACGAGTGGCCGTGCATCCGCGCGCAGGGGTGCGTCTCGGGAACGCACGGGAGCCGGTGAGCGGCCTCGAACGCAAACTCCGCAAAAATTTCCACTATCGCAGCCCCAGGACTTTGTGGGTCTGTACGGAGAGTCGCCATTGAGGGTGCGCAAGGCAATAGTCGATCGCTTGGCGCGTGTTTTCGTCCCGTTGCGGCCCATCCATTGGCTGCAGAAAGAAATGCCTGAACGCGAGCGAAGCGAAGCGTTCAGGCTCAGCCCCGTCTTGCGGATACACGAGCTTCAGCTCGTCGCCCTGCCTGAGGACGAATGGGGCGTTCGCCTTCGGCGAAACGCACACCCAGTCGATGCCGGTTGGTGGCAACCTCGTCCCATTCGTTTCGATTGCCACCTCGCAACCGGCGTCGTGGAAGGCAGAGACGAGTGCCGCATCGAGTTGTAGCAGCGGCTCGCCTCCGGTGCAGACGACGAACGGACGTCCGGCCGATGGCCAATGCGCGACAACGGCCGAGACCAGCGCGTCGGGTGATGCGAACGAGCCGCCGTCGGGCCCCACGCCAACGAATTCGGTATCGCAGAACTGACAGACCGCCGTCGAGCGATCGGCCTCGCGCCCGGTCCAGAGGTTACACCCGGCGAACCGACAAAAGACGGCGGGCCGCCCGGTGTTCGCACCTTCGCCCTGCAGCGTGCAAAAGATCTCGTGCACGGTATACGTCATAACGCCGGATCCGCGATCCCAACTTCCGCGAACCCGCGGAGCCGCAGTTGGCATGCATCGCATCGCCCGCAAGCGACCCCACTCGGATCGGGATCGTAGCAGCTGGTCGTCAGCGAGTAGTCGACGCCGAGCGACAGCCCCAGCGCAATGATCTCGCGCTTCGTGAGATCGATGAGCGGTGTACGAATGCGGATAGTCGAGCGGTGCTCGACCGTGGCTTTCGTCGCGAGACTGGCCAGACGCTCGAATGCCGCGATGTATTCCGGCCGGCAGTCCGGATAGCCCGAGCTATCCATATGGTTCACGCCAATGAAGATGTCACTGGCGCCGGTGACCTCGGCGTAGGCGAGCGCAAACGCGAGAAAGATGGTGTTCCGCGCGGGAACATACGTGACCGGAATGCCGTCGCCGATCTCGCGGTCTTTCGGCACCGGGATGTCGGCGGTGAGCGCCGAGCCACCGAAGGCCCGGAGGTCGACGTCGACAATCTCGTGGCGCGCCACGCCGTAGCGCGCGGCGATCCGTCGCGCGGCGTCGATCTCGTGCGCGTGGCGTTGGCCGTAGCGGAACGTCAGGGCGTGAACTGTGTACGCGTCACGGGTCGCGATCGCCAGCGTCGTCGTCGAGTCCAGGCCGCCCGATAGGAGCACGACGGCCGGTATTCCGTTCACGGTCGCCATTGAACAAAGCTAACTGCCGGGCGAAACGACGCCCGGCGTCGACACCTCGCTGATGGCGCGCAGCGCAGCCCCGGTCCGCGCGCTGAACATGGCGGCTCCCGCGGCGTTCAAGTGGTACCCGTCGAGCTGATCCTCGACGGGTAAGGCGCTGTTGGGGATCGGCACGAGCACTGGCACGCCCGCGCGCTTGCCGGCTTCGATCATCATGGGCTCGAGCGCCGCGTCGTCGACCGCTCGCGTCGGCATGAGGAGGTAGGCGAACCGCGCGCCATGCGCGGCGCACATCGAATCCAACTGGACCAGCCTCGCCGCCGCGATCGCCACGTCCGCCGGGTCGGGGCTCAGCGGCGCGCCATCGAAGAAATCGTGCGACATGGCGGCATACCCCGGCACGATCAACTTCCGCGAATCCTGGCGGAGCTGATCTCTCAACGCGAAGAACGCCGAGAAGTGCTGCAGCACCAGATTGCTCGCCGCGGTCAGGCCGATGCGACGATCGACCGTGTACCGCTCGAGATTGTGCGCGGTCCACACGAGGCGTGTCGTGCGGGCGATGGGCGGGCGGTCCATGACCAACTGCGCCGGGCTGAAGCCGAGCACGATGAGTGTGGGATGACTGCCGCGATCGAGGAGTGAGGGCACGCCGTACAGCCAGTCCTGGTAACCGGAGCCCACCACCGTCTCTTTCCTCGCCACGTAACTCGGGCCGAGCGTGGCATTCAAAGCATCGAGGTCGATGCCATGCAGCACTAGCGAGTTCCCCACGATCAGCACCGTGTTCGGCGTGAGCGGCGTGGTTGCCAAGTGAATGGCGTCCTTCGTCTCGGCCCGAACGGTGAGATTCGCCCCGAGGTGGCCGAACATCCATGCCGACGCGGCTTCGAACGCGACGAAGAGCAGCGCACAGACGATCAACACGAAGCGGAGGCGACGCGACATTCTAGAATTGGAAGTAGATGAACGCGGTCGACTCGCCCTGACTCAGCATCGCGACCGCGATGACCGCCGCGGCGGCGGCCGCGACCTGCCACCGATAACGCGCTGTCTGGAACAGGTACTCCTCGCCCGCCTGCTCGAGTCGCAGGTCGATCAGGAACAACGGGATCGTGAAGATCGCGAGATAAGCGAGTGCCGCGAAATACGTCGGGCGCCAGGCCCAGTGCGCGAATTGCCCGAGGTACGCCCAGGCGGCGCCGATCGACGACGCGCGGAAGAGGATCCAGCCGAAGCACACGAAGTGGAACACGAGAATGCGCCGCCACCAGACGCTGGTGATGGTCTTGGCCAATCCCAGTGCCCGCTCCACGGCGAGACCCGCTCCATGCAGGGCGCCCCACAGGACGAACGTCCAGTTGGCGCCGTGCCAGAGGCCACCCAGCAGCATGGTCGTGAAGAGATTGCGATACGTGGCGACTTCGCCGTGCCGACTCCCCCCGAGCGGGATGTACAAATAGTCTCGCAGCCAGGTGCTGAGACTGATGTGCCACCGGCGCCAAAAGTCTTGGAGGCTCGTGGCGAGATACGGCTGCCGGAAGTTCACCATAAAATGGAACCCCAGCACTTGGGCGCTACCCCGGGCAATGTCACTATAGCCGCTGAAATCGCCGTAGATCTGCCACGCGAATGCATAAACGCCGATAAGCCCGGCGATGGTGGACGAACCCATGCGGCCCGCGAACGCCGCATTAGCCAGCGCGCCGCAGCTGTCAGCGATCACGCACTTACGAAAGAGCCCCGACAAAATGAGCATGACGCCGTCGTAGATCCGCTGCTGATCGACTTGTCGGGGGCGCTGGACCTGCGGCAACAAGTGCGAGGGCCGTTGGATAGGTCCGGCGATCAGATGTGGGAAGAAGCTGATAAACAGCCCGTAGTCGACGAACGATGTCGCGGCGACCACGCGTCCGTAGTAGACGTCGACGATGTACGCGACTTCCTGGAACGTGTAGAACGAGATGGCCGGCGGCAGGATGATGCTGAACAACGCGTGCGGGATCGAGTGCAGGCCGAGCAACGCCGCGAACCGCACCGCCGAGTCGACGAAGAAATTGAAGTACTTGAAGAACCCGAGGATCGAGAAGTTGATCACCAGGGACAACACGAGCAGGGAGCGGCGCTTGGTCGGGATCGTGCTCCGGTTGATCGCGCCGGCGATCCAATAATCCATCGCGGTCGAGGCGATCATGACTAGCAGGAATCGCCAATCCCACCAGCCGTAGAAGAAATAGCTGGCCGCGAGGAGGAACCGGTTTTGGTTCTCGTGTCGCAGCCGCCAATAGGCGAACACGACGACAACGAGGAATACGAGATAGACGGCGCTATCGAAGAGCACGGCGTCGCCAACCTCAGCAAAGAGTGTGCGCGACTATCAGCGCGGCAGCGAAACTGAGCTCGTGTGCCAACCGCGCTCGCCTTCCGAGCGCAAAGTAATACTCGGGCGGGCGAGCGGCCCCAGGTCGAGTGTCGCCGCCTCTGCGATATCCGCCACATCGGCGCGCACGTCGGCCAGTGCGGCCCACGGCGGCAGCGGGTGCGTATCGTCGCCGCAGGCCCAATTTGTGAGCAAAATCACAAACAGGTCATGCGCCGGGTCGATCCAGATGCTGGTCCCCGTATAGCCGGTGTGGCCGTACGCGGTCTCATCCATGATCTGCCCGCAGCTCGCCCCGCCGCACGTATCCCAACCGAGGGCCCGATGGCCAGCGGCGCGGCGCGTGAACAGCGCCACCGTCGATTCGTGCACGATGCGAACGCCATCGAGGCGCCCGCCATTGAGCATCATGCGCGCGAATATCGAGAGGTCGCTCGCCGTGCTGAACAGACCGGCATGGCCCGCGACTCCGCCCAGCGCCGCGGCGTTGCGATCGTGGACGCGCCCGAGCGGCGCTTCCGTGAGCGCCAGGCGACTGTGCCACGAGCGTGGTGGGCGGAAGCGAGTCGCTTTCATCCCGAGTTTCTGGAACACGTGCTCCGACACGAACGCATCGAGTTTCTCGTGCGCCACGGCTTCGACGACGAACCCGAGGACGTCGGCGCCGAGGTCGGAGTAGAGGTAATGATCGCCCGGCGTGTATTCGAGCGGCGTTTTGAGCACGGCGCGACGGGGGTTCGGCACGCGCCAGAGCTCTCGCCCGGCAGGCAGTCCTGAGCGATGCGTCAGGAGATCGCGCACCGTCACGTGCGCGCGCTTGCCGATGGTCCATTTCGGGAGGTAGCGCGCGACTGGGGCGTCGAGACGAATGCGACCCTGGTCGTACAGGATCATCACCGCCGTGGTCGTCGCGATGACCTTGGTGAGCGACGCGAGATCGTAGACCGTCTTTGAGGGGTCGACAGCCGAATGCGCCTGGTCAGCGCAGCCGCGCGCGCCGTAGCCGCGCAACCATACCGTCCCATCGCGCCGACCGATCGCCACTGACGCACCGGGGAACCCTCCCGCCGTCACACCGCGCTCGATCACGTAATCGATCGTGAACAGCCGCTCGGCGTCCAGCGTTGCGCTATCGGGCGCGGGCGTTGTGTCGGCCCGCGCCGCCAGCAGAAATGCCAACCAGGCGATCACTTCACCATGACGAACGGGGCTCCCGGTTCGTCATGGGGTTTTGGCGCGGGGTTGCGCTTCGCGCGCCAGCGCGGCGCCGCGGGTCAGGCCCGCCAGCATCGCCCGCGTCTCGGTCAGGGTTGCCGGCAACGAGAAGCCACCGGCTCGGTCATCCGAGAAGAAGAAACGGTAGCGCGTCTGGCCGCCGTACACGTGCCGGCCGAACGACATCGTGCGACCGCTCTTGGGCTCCTCCAGCACCGGCGGCGGCGTGTCGCGGTGCGGCTTCTTCGGCGGCAGAAACGCTCGCGTCTCGGCCACGAAATCATCGACCGCGTCCGCGTCGACCTGCATCGTCATCGTCTGCGTCGCGTCACCCGCGCCAACGTACACGCGGCCGCCGTAGTGGGCTCTGACGATAAAAACGCCGTCGCCGATCGCCAGATTCGCCGCCATCCATTGGGACGCGCTATCGGCCTTACGAGTGGCGCTATCGGGACGGGTCCGCGTGCTGTCAGATCGCGGATGCATGCCGGCCCACGCGGCTGCGGTGTCCGTGTACACGGCGGGCGCCGAAGGCGCCGCCGCGACGGTTGTCGTCGGAGGTGCAGCATGGTGGCTGCATGCCACTGTGATGGCGAGTAATGCGATGAGACGCTTCATCGCGGCTGTTGCTGCGTCAAGCAATGCAGCGTCCCAAAGCCCCACACCAAATCCACGGCGTGGATCCCAACCACTTCGCGATCAGGAAACAACTCAGCGAGCGCATTCAACGCGACCCGATCGGCTGGATCGTTGAACGTAGGCACCAGCACTTTGGTGTTCGCGATATAAAAATTCGCGTACGAAGCCGGTAAACGCTGTCCGTCCATGAAGACAGGTCGTGGGAACGGCAATCGCACGACCCTCAGCGCACCGTCGTCCGCGCCAGCGAGCTCCAGTCGCCGCAGGTTATCGACGGAAGCCAAGTGGTTCTCGTCCGCCGGGTCTTGTTCGAACGCCAGAACGATGCTGTCCGGATCGACAAAGCGGGCGACATCGTCGACATGCCCATGCGTATCGTCCCCCACGCACGACGCCCCGAGCCACAGCGTCTGTCGCGCGCCGAGGTACTGCCGGAAAACGGCCTCGTACCCTTCTCGCGAGAGGCCAGGATTCCGACACTGGACCGCCGACAGTAGGCACTCCTCGGTCACCAGTATCACGCCTTCCCCGTTCACGTCCAACGCCCCGCCTTCCATGACCACGGGCTCGCCGGTATCGGGACGCACCGGATCGATCAGCGGCCGCCCGCTGATCTTAGCCACGGCATCGGGCACTTTCGCGTCCAACGCATAGTTATCGTACTTCGCCCATGCATTGAAGTGCCATCGGACGAGCCCCTGATCGACGCCGGTTGGCGCCGAGTCCCGGAGCCACGAGCGGTCGGTGGGGACCACGTGCGTGCGGTAGACCTCACGCGGCACGCTATGCGCGCCGAGCGTCTCGATCGCATCGGTCTGGACGGCTGTATTCGCGCACAGGATCTCCACGCGCTCCGATCCCGCGAGCGCGCGCACGATCTCGGCGTAATCCCATCGAATGGCCTCAAACTTTCCGGGCCAATCCGGTTCGTGGTGCGGCCATGCGATCCAGGTCGCCTCGTGTGGCTCCCACTCGGCGGGCATGCGCATCTGGTCAGCCAATAAATCGATTGCCGATCGGCGCGTAGGCGTCGACCCGGCGGTCGCGTAAGAACGGCCAGTTGCGCCGGGTCTCTTCGATGATCGCCGGATCGCAGGTCGCCACGAGGATCTCCGGGCCCGTGCCTGCTTGAGCAATCACGCGGCCAAACGGATCGGCAATGAACGAATGGCCCCAAAACTCGATGCCGTTCGTCCCCGGTTCAGGCTCGTGACCAACCCGGTTGACGGCCGCAACGAATACGCCGTTCGCGATGGCGTGACTTCTTTGGATGGTCTGCCACGCGCTCAGCTGGGCCTGTCCGACTGCATCCTTCTCGGCCGGATGCCAGCCAATCGCCGTCGGATAGAACAGGATCTCAGCGCCGAGCAACGACGTGATCCGCGCGCCTTCCGGGAACCACTGGTCCCAGCAAATCAGCGTGCCGATTTTTGCCTGCCTCGTTGGCCACACTTTGAAGGTGTCGCCGGGCGTGAAATAGTACTTCTCATAGTATTGCGGGTCATCGGGGATGTGGAGCTTGCGGTACACCCCGAGCAGCGAGCCATCGGCATCGATGACCGCCGCCGAGTTCCGGTATACACCCGCGGCCTCGCGCTCGAAGATCGGCACGATAAGCACGACCTTCAGATCGCGCGCCAAAGCCTGCATTGAGATGACCGTCGGACCGGGGATCGGCTCGGCGAGGTCGAAGCGCTCGGATTTCGTGGCCTGCGCGAAATAGGGTGCATTGAACAACTCCTGCAGGCAAATGATCTGAGCGCCTCGAGAGGCGGCTTCGCGGATCTTGCCCTGAGCATCGCGCACATTGGCGGCGATGTCACTGCCGACGGCGGCCTGAATGAGGCCGACGGTGAATGGTTGGCGTGGTGGCATTGCGAGAAATGTAGACGATCAAACGATCAAGCCGAACGCCACGTCCATCACGTTTGTACCGGTGTATCCGGTCCGGAGCAAGGCGCTCGCCGCGTCCAGGGCGCGATATGCGTCGTGCGACGCGAGATCGGCGGCCGGGTCGCGTCCCGCCGCGCTCACCGCGGTCCACGTGAGTCCGTCGACGATCGCGCCGGCGGCGTCGGTTGGGCCGTCGCGGCCATCGGTCCCGGCGGCGAGGATGGCGATGCCCGACGCGGTCTCACCGGCGTCGGCGAGCGAGCGCGCGGCGGCGAGCGCGAGCTCTTGGCTGCGGCCGCCGAGGCCGGGTGCCGCGCCCAGCGTCACGGTAGTTTCTCCGCCCCACAGAACGCAGCGCGAGCGATACGCGCCACGGGCGAGCTTGCGTCGCGCGAGAAGCTCGCTCGCCATGCGGACGCCGACGATCGACGCCTCGCCGGAGAGCAGCGTTGGGACGACGATGACCTCGTCGATCCCGAGCTCGCGTGCCCGCGCGGCCGCGGCCTCGACCGCGTGCCGATTGCTCACAATTACCCGCGCCGTCACGCGCATAAAAGCCGGATCACCTGGTTTCGGCGTGTCCGGGTGTTCGCCGCATGCGATCCGCTCGAGATGGCGTCGCACGACTTGATCCAGTCGTAACCAACGCCCCGAGCGCTCCAGTCGCGCGATCAGGTCGCTCGTGAACATGGGATCGCCTACACACGGGCCCGAGGAGATCGAAGCGGGGTCATCTCCTGGGACATCGGACACGAGGAGACAATCGATGCGCCTTCCCGGTAGCGCGGTCGCTACGCGACCCGCGCTCCAGCGCGTGAACCGCTTGCGCACGCCATTGACGATCTCGATGTCGGCGCCCGATGCCAAGAGCGCTTCATACAATCTCGCCAATTCGATCGGCCCGAAGTCCTCGATATCCGGCAGCGGCGCGGCAACCAACGCGCTGGCGCCGCCTGAGACCAGAGCGAGTACGCGTTCGGCGGAGCCGACGCGTGCAATCGCCTCACCGATTGCCGTGGCGGCAGCAAGAGATCCGGCGCCGGGTATGGGATGATCGCCGACGACAACTGGCAAGCTGGAGGGTGCCGAAGCCGGGGCAACGATGACGCCGCCGGTAGGCGCGCGGCCGAGCGCGGCGATGGCGCCATTGGCCATAGCCACAGCGGCCTTGCCGAGCGCAATGATGTGGACGGAATCGGAGCCGGGCGCCAACTGGGCGACCGCGTCCCGGGTCGCGGTCTCGGGATTGGCCCCGTCGATAGCCGCCTGGTAGAGGCGCCCGAGGGTCTCGCGGGGCGGCGGGAGCACCCCGGAGTCTAGCGCCGCCTGACCCGGTTTGCACCGGTCACTATGACCGATCGTAGCGGCCTGGACCGTGACGCCGAGCCCGTCCATATAGTCTGAATTTGAAGGACCCGGGCCAACATCACCTCCGGACGGAACCCGTGACCGGCAGTCAGAGTCATCCACGTCACCCCTCCTACGCTGCGGTCACAACGCCGGCACCTATCGCCGGCGTGTGCACTCGGTGTGGCGCGACGCTGATCCCGTCGAGCACAGCGTGCGCGCGTTGCGGGGCGACGGTCACGGGCCCTGGGGCAGCCGAGCACGCCGAGCGCATCCGGCTGCGTCTACAAGAATCCGTCGGTGACGCCTACCGCCTCATCGAGCTGCTCGGCCGCGGCGGAATGGGCATCGTCTTCCGGGCTCACGAGACCGCGCTCGACCGCGAGGTCGCGCTCAAGGTGCTCGCGCTCGACCCCATCTTGTCGCCCGAGGCATACGCCCGGTTCGAGCGCGAGGCCAAGCTCGCGGCGCGGCTCGACCACCCGCACATCGTGCCGATCTTCGCGGTCGGCCAGCGGAATACCGTCGCGTTCTACACCATGCGACTGGTGCGCGGCGGGACGCTCGAGGATGTCCTCGCCGGCCACAACATGCTGGACGTCGAGCACGTGTTCGACATCCTGCGCGATGTCGCAAGGGCGATGGACTACGCGCACGCGCAAGGCGTAATCCATCGCGACATCAAGCCCGCCAACGTGTTGATCGGCGACAGCGGGCACGCAATGGTGTCGGACTTCGGTATCGCCAAGGCGCTCGGGTCCGGCGAAGCGCCGGTTGGCTCCGGCACCGGCATCATCGGATCACCCGGCTACATGTCACCCGAGCAATGGCGCGGCGAAGACATCGACGCCAAAGCCGACCAGTACGCGCTCGGTGTCATGGCGTTCGAGATGCTCACCGGGCACCGGCCGTTCGAGACGGTGAAAGTGCAGGACCTGCTCAAGCTGCATCTCTCAGCCGACGTCCCGAAGGCGTCGGCGCTGCGGCCGGGGCTCGAGCCGTATACAGACGCGGCGATCCAGCGCGCGATGGCCAAAAATGCCGCCGATCGGTTCCCGTCGACGAGCGCGTTCATCGATGCACTGGCCGGACGGCGGCCGGTCGGTCGGGCGTCCGTGACAGCCGCGTCGATCATCGCGCCACCGCCGCCACCGAAGCGGAGCAACGGCATGCTGATCGCCGCCGCGCTGTTTCTGCTCGCGGTCGCCGGCGTCGCCGCCGTCTTCGGACGTTCGCTCAACGGGCCAACCGAACAGCAGATCCGAAAGGAGATCACCCATCGGCACCGACCGGCCCCAGTGGCCACGCCGATTGCCACAACGCCCGACTCGTTTCTCACGCCGGTCGATACGAACTTCGATCTGGACGCGACGAATCAGCCGACGGTGCACCGGCGGCCGGTCGCGCTCGACCCGGCACTCGGCGGCGGCACGGTCGGGCGCAGCTCCGACGACCCGGCGTACATCCGGATCCTGGCGCGCGGCGGGGCCGCGAAGGTCCGTCTCGACGGGCGAACGCTGGGATTTACGCCGCTCGTGATCCGCGTCGATGTCGGCGGTCACTACGTCTCGCTCGAGAGCTCCGGCGACGCCTTCATGCCGGACCACCTGAACGTCGAGGCCGCGGCCAACGACACGGTCAACGCCGTGTTTATCGCCACGGGCCGGACAGATACCGCTGCCCAGTCGCCCTGACCGGCGAAAACCTAGCCAGCCCAGGGCTGTGATAGCCCGCGTTCGTCCCGCGACCCGCCCCGTGGCGCGCTAACCGGCGAATCGACCGAACTCAAAAGTCCCCAAAGCTGACCCGATAATTTGAAGCGGGCTCGGCCATTCCGCCGGGCCGCTCGTCCATGGCAAAACCGGCGAAAGTCGGTGACGCAAAGCTTTGGAGGCTAAAGCGCTACGTGCGCCAAGCCAGTCCGGCCGCCGAACGGTCAGGTGGAGGCAGTACGCATGCGCGGCATTCTCGTGCCATGCCTGTTTGTGCTATCGGCGTGCGTCAGTCCCGTTAGCGATTTCCCGGCGCCGCCCCAGTCGGATACGACAACCAAAAAGAACCCGCCGCCCCCGCCGCCAGACACCAGTCATAAGGTGACGCCGACGGCGACGGCTGCGCTCGGCACGCCCGCGCAGGTCGTAAAGGGGTGGGGCATGTACCCAACGGGTGGCGCGGGTCTGTACGGCCGGCCACAAGTCGCGGATGCCCTCTATGCGAGCGGCATCACGTTCGTGCGCGTCGCCTTCGTGCCCCAGCTCTATGTGAGCGGCACGAACCTCGGCAACATGACGCTCGACCCGACGCAGATGGGGGTCCTCGTGCAGGCGCTCCAAAACGCCCGATCGTACGGCGTCACGAGTTACATCGCGTCCGTCTGGTCGCCGCCTGCCTCGATGAAGACCAACAACTCCCTCAACGGCGGGTCGCTGTCGACCAACGCCGAGGGCGCGTACGTCGCATACCTCACGAAGATCGTGCTGACGCTCCGCGCGAACGGCATGCCACTCCCGACCGCCGTCAGCATTCAGAATGAACCGGAGAAATCCGCCACGTACTCGAGCGCGGTCTACACGGTCGCGCAATGGCAGCGCGTGATCATCGCGGCGCGCGCCTCGTTCGACGCGAACGGACTGTCATCGGTGACGCTGTTCGGGCCGGAGACCGGCGAGTTCGCTGGCGCGATCTGGTCCGATCCATACACGCTCACACCCGGATACTTGGGCGGCGGTGGCTTCCCGGCGCTCGCTTCGTCTTCGCTCGACAAGGCGGTCGGCGCCTACGCGCTCCACGCCTATGGCGAATGCGAGCTCAAACGCGTCGGCGCCGGAATGCAGGCCTACCCGAAGGACGCCTGGATGACGGAGTTCTCGGCGCCTCAGGGTACGACGGAGCTCGACTGGACGCTCGATACCTATCGCGCGCTCGCCGCCCATTTCGTGGTTCTGCCGTTCAACTATTGGGCTTGGTGGCTCGGATGGGCGTCGGGGCCGTCCACGCCGACCGGCGGCGAGCTGCTGAGAGGGAACACCACGCCGATCTACTCCAAGCGCTACTGGGCGCTCAAGCAGCTCTGGACGACCGTGCGGCCCGGGTGGTACGTCACGCCAATGACTACGACCGACCCGAATCTCCAGGTCGGAGCCGGGAATCAGGATCCCTGCACGGCTCGCGTGGATCTGGTCGCGTTCACCAGTCCCGATCATGCGACCGTCGCCGTGCTCCTGACGAACACGACGACGGCGAACAAGGTCCTCGCGGTCTCCGGGCTTCCCGGTACCAGTGTTCAGGCCTATCGCACCGATAACCTCAACGACATGTCGGCGCTGTCTCCGGTGCCCGTTACCAGTGGTACGGCGAACATCTCGCTGCCCGCGAATAGTGCGGTGCTAGCTGTTGCGCATTAGTTCAACGACTTCTTTACATGCGCGCCAAGCGGATGACTCTCCGGAGATGAGCATCAGCCAATCGACATGCGTCAACTAGTCGAGGCGCTTAGCCCCGACTAGTTGACGGAGCACGTACGGGAGAATCCCGCCGTGCTTGTAGTACTGCATCTCTTCGGGCGTATCGATCCTCACCGTGACCGGGAACGTCTTGTCTCCCGCCCTCACGGTGAGCTTCGCCTTTGGTCTCAGCTCGTTCGTGAGCCCATCGATAGCGTAAGTCTCGAATCCCGACAAGCCGAGCGATTTTCTCGTCGCACCGTCCGCAAATTCGAGCGGGAGTACTCCCATTCCGACGAGATTCGATCGGTGAATGCGTTCGAATGACTCGGCGATCACCGCGCGCACGCCGAGCAGTAACGTCCCCTTGGCGGCCCAGTCGCGCGAAGACCCCGTACCGTATTCCTTGCCCGCGATGACGAGCAGGGGAGTGCCGGACTTCTGGTAGGCGACCGACGCGTCGTAGATCGGGAGCGGCTGTCCGTCGGGGCTCGTACGCGTGACGCCGCCCTCGGTGCCGGGCACGAGCTCGTTTTTCAATCGGATATTGGCGAACGTCCCGCGCACCATGACTTCATGATTCCCACGGCGCGCGCCGTACGAATTAAAATCGGCTTTTGGAACTCCGTGATCCAATAGCCAGCGCCCAGCGGGACTTGCCGCTTGGATATTCCCGGCAGGTGAGATGTGATCCGTCGTAATTGAGTCGCCGAGCAACGCCAATACGCGAGCGCCGCTGATGGCCTTGATCCCTGGTGGGGTCGAGGTCATGCCAACGAAATACGGCGGATGCTTGACGTAGGTCGATGCGTCGTCCCACGTGTATTTCTCGCCGGTAGGGACGGACAGCGCGCGCCAGCGGTCGTCGCCGGTGAACACGTCGGCGTACTGCTCGCGGAACATGTCGGCCTTGACCGAGCGCAATATCTCGGCCTCGACGTCCTTCGGCGCGGGCCAGATGTCGCGCAAGAACACGGGACCATTGGCGCCGACGCCGAGCGGCTCGGCGGCGAAATCGATGTCCATGCGCCCGGCCAGCGCGTACGCGACGACGAGCGGCGGCGACGCGAGATAGTTGAACCGGGTCAGCGGATTGACGCGACCCTCGAAGTTGCGGTTCCCCGAGAGCACGGCCGCGACCACGAGCTGATGCTCTTCGACCGCCTCGGCGATCGGTGGTGGGAGCGGCCCCGAGTTGCCGATACAAGTCGTGCAGCCATAGCCCACGAGGTTGAACCCGAGCCGTTCGAGCGGCGCCGTCACGCCGGCCTTGTTGAAGTACTCGGTCACCACCTTCGAGCCCGGCGCGAGACTCGTCTTGACCCATGGCTTGGTCGTGAGTCCCGCCTGAACGGCGTTGCGCGCCAGCATGCCGGCCGCGAGCATCACGCTCGGGTTCGACGTGTTCGTGCAACTGGTGATGGCGGCGATCACGACCGAGCCGTCGCGCAACGAGAACTGCCGGCCATTGTACTCGCACATCGCCTCATGCTGCGGCTGTGCCCCACCCTCATCATCTTCAGCGAGCACGCCACGATCGGTCCCGACCGCCGCCGTCGCACGCGAGCGTCCCGCAATGTCGGCCGCGAGCGCGTCGCGGAACATTTTCTTCGACTGCGAGAGCGGCACGCGGTCTTGCGGCCGCTTCGGCCCAGCGAGACTCGGCTCCACGGTTCCCAAGTCGAGCGCCAACGTGTCCGAGAACGCGGGCTCGGGCGAATCATCGGTCCGGAACAGCCCCTGTTCGCGGCAATACGCCTCAACGAGCCGCACCTGCTGATCTTCCCTCCCAGTCAACCGGAGATACGCCAACGTCTCGGCGTCGACGGGGAAGAATCCCATCGTGGCCCCATACTCCGGCGCCATGTTCGCGATCGTGGCCCTATCCGCCAACGATAGGTTCGACAGACCCGCTCCATAAAACTCGACGAACTTACCAACCACTTTCTTCTGCCGCAGCATCTGCGTCACCGTCAGCACGAGATCCGTGGCGGTCGCACCGGGTGGCAATTTGCCGTGCAGTTTGAACCCGACGACTTCGGGGATCAACATGGACAATGGCTGGCCTAGCATGGCCGCCTCGGCCTCGATGCCACCGACGCCCCAGCCGAGAACGCCCAAACCATTGACCATGGTCGTGTGAGAATCCGTTCCCACGAGAGAATCAGGATACGCGAAGTCGTCCATCGAGAAGACGACGCGCGACAGATACTCTAGGTTGACCTGGTGACAGATGCCGGTCTCGGGAGGAACGACTTTGAAGTTATCGAATGCCGTTTGCCCCCAGCGCAAAAAGGCATAGCGTTCGCGATTACGTTCGTATTCCAATCCAGCGTTGATCAAGAACGCGGCATCAGAGCCGTATTCGTCGACCTGCACCGAGTGGTCGATGACGAGATCGACCGGTTGCAATGGGTTGATCTGAGAAGGAGAACCGCCCAACGTCGCGATCGCATCCCGCATGGCGGCGAGGTCCACAACGGCGGGGACGCCAGTGAAATCCTGCAGAAGCACCCGACTGGGACGAAACGCAATTTCGCGCTCCTGCTTCGAGGTAACGTCCCAGGAGGCCAACGCCTCGATGTCCTGGCGCTTGACGAACGCCCCGTCTTCATTCCTCAGGAGATTCTCGAGAAGAATCCGGAGGCTCACGGGGAGTTTGGCGCCTCCCACGGCGTTCAACCGATAGATTGTGTACGACCGCCCGCCGACGCTGAGTGTCGAGCGGCTACCGAAAGAGTTCGGATGTGGCATAAGCTATCTATAATCTAGCATCTTCTACGCCATGACCCCACTGGATCCCGCGGCCCTGGCCGCGGACCTCGTTCGGCTGGAATCAACCAGTGGGAATGAAGGCGAGATCATGTCCTATGTCGACGACCTATTGTCCGACCGGGGATGGCACGTCACGCGCATTCCAGTCTCGCCGGGCCGCGATGACATTCTAGCGACTTCGGTCGCCGCTCCGCTGGTGACGCTGAGCACGCACCTCGACACGGTGCCACCGTTTATTCCGCCTCGTTTCGCCGGCGGCCGGCTATTCGGTCGTGGCGCCTGCGATGCTAAGGGCATCGCCGCGGCCATGTGCTGCGCGGCCGAGCGGCTCAGAGAGCGGGATGTTCCGGTGGCATTGTTGTTCGTCGTCGGCGAAGAGACGATCCACGATGGCGCGACCGCGGCCAATACCGTTCCCACGACGAGCCGCGTCCTCATCAACGGCGAGCCGACGGAGAGCACGCTGGCGCTCGGCACCAAAGGCGCGTTGCGCTTGGCGCTGCGCACGACCGGCAAAGCAGCGCACTCCGCATATCCCGCGCTGGGGCACTCGGCCACGCGTGACCTCGTCCACCTCCTCGCCGAGCTCGACTCGCTCATGCTGCCGCATGATGACATGCTCGGCGAGACGACGATCAACATCGGTTCGCTGGCCGGTGGCGTTGCCGACAATGTCATCGCGCCGTGGGCCGAAGCACGATTGATGGCGAGGCTCGTGACGCCGGCCGCCGAAATCGAAAAGCTGCTCGAGCGATGGGTTGGTGATCGCGCCGCGCTCGAATTCGAAGCGCTGGTCCCGCCGGTCAAGCTCGGCCACATCGAGGGGTTGCCGACGTCGATCGTCGCCTACGCGACTGATATCCCGAAATTGTCGAATTGGGGCACGCCGTACTTGTTTGGGCCAGGGTCGATCCACGTGGCCCATACCGATGACGAGTATATCGAGCTGGACGAGCTGCGAAGAGCCGTGACGATTTACGAGCGCTTGGCCGTCGACGCGCTCGCCCGCGCGGCTGGCTGATTCGACCGGCGCGCCGGCACGACGCTGAGCGCGTTGGTCGGGCAGTGGTGAATGAACTCGCCGTCCGCCGGTGACCACGTCACGCTGATCGTCTTCGTGGTGGCCTTGCCCTTGCTGTCGAGGGTCATGAGCTCTGGCGCCATGGCGACGCAGATGCCGCACCCGATGCACTTCGCGCGATCGATCTCGACGCGCACGCGGCGCCGCGGAAACACACCACCGGTCGCGGCCGCGATCTCGTCGAAGTGCTTGAGCGCTTCCTTCGCCGCGCGGTAACCCTCATCGATCACGGCGGGCGTGTCGCCGAATTGCAGCCAGCCGACATGTCCGATCTTCGGCCGGATGAGGACCATGGGCGGTCCGTCCCACTGGGCGAGCTGGTAGAGCTGCAGCGAGTGCATCATGACCGTCGCCGCCCGCATGTACGTGGCCGCGAACCCGTGCGAGGCGATCGAGTCACCGTACGAGAGCTCGCTCGATCCGACGTCCACGGCGATGATGACGTCGGCGCGATCGGCGGTGACGGCCGCGGGGAGGTTGTCGATCGTTCCGCCGTCGATGCACAGTCGACCATTGACATGGCCAGGCGGGAAAAATCCGGGCAGTGCGCACGACGCATAGACCGCGTCTGACGTCAGCACGTCGTCGAGCCCAGGTAGGCCCCAGTAAATCATCGAGCCCCGCTCGACGTCGACGGTGCTGATGAGCGCTGGCACAGGCAACTGATCGAGTCGACCTGGTGGAACGTTTGCCTCAATGAGCTCGCGGAGCGGCTCCTCTTGGTAGATGGAGGACGCACGCATCCGCTCCAAGAGCATGCCGACGTGGTTGAGCCGGAACAGGTCTCGCCGCTTGAGCCGTATCGCGTGGTCGGCCATCACCTCGACCCCGCCGCCACCGGCTCGCGCAGCCGCGATCAGCGCGCCGATGCTCGTGCCGGCGTAGAGGCTCGGGACGATGCCGAGCTCCTCGAGCGCGCGGATCACGCCGATATGCGCAAAACCTTTCATGCCGCCGCCACCAAGGGCGAGCGCCACACGTGTCTTCATAGTGTTGATATTACCCCACAGGGGCAAAGGACGCCCCGCGGGGTAATCCTGCGATTGGCGCCGCGCTATGCCCGGGTAGCTGTCCGCTTTGCATGCCTGTAAAGAAGTCGTTGGACTTACTACGTGTGGTGCCTTCTGGGTCGCGTTTTCGCAGGCGTTACGGACGCCGCCGCGGTCGCCATGACCTCGACGGTCTTTGGCACGCCGTCCACTCGCGCCGTGACGTGCTGCGGCCCAAGGGTCGCGCCGAGCGTCCACTGGGTGTGCACGAGGCCAAGCGAATCCGTCACCGGCGTGCTGTCCGGCAGCGTGCCCGCGCCGTGCTTGGGCACCAAGTTCACCGAGATCCCGCGCACCGGATTGCCGGCGGCGTCGGTCACCCGCAGCACGATAGGCTTGCTGGTGGCGGCGTTCGGGGTGCCGTGCTGGGCATCGCCGGAGACAATGCCGATCGTGGCGGGCGAGCCCGCCAACGCGACGGCGTGAAGTACGACCGGTCGCACGGTGCGCCCATCGCCAATCAGCGCGCGGACGTGTTGGGGGCCGGCGTGGGGCCCAAGCACCCACGTGGCGCGCGCTTCGCCGAGCGAATCCGTGCGCGGGGTCGTGCCCGTGATGCTGCCGCCGTCGAGCGCCAGCCAGCGCACGGCCAGGTCGCCCATCACGCGACCGGACGTATCCGTGATCCGGACGCCGACCGGCACGGCGAGCGCGGTCGCGATCTTCGCCGTTTGGCTATCGGCGAGCGCCGCCGTTCGCGTGTTGGCACTCACCGGTTCCGCTTCTGCCTCCACGGTCACGACGGTGTCGACGCCATCGGTGCTTGCCGCCAGGCGCTGTCGTCCGGCCAAATCGCCGAGCTTCCAGGTACACCGTGCTCGACCCTCGGCATCTGTCTGTGCTTGCGCGACGTCCGCGGTCGAGTTCACGTCCGCGCGACGGAATTTCACAGTGAGTCCACTCAGCGGCTTGCCCCGTCTCGACAGCACTTTCACGATGACTGGTTCTGCCAGCGTCGATCCCGCGGGGGCATCCTGACCTCCCCCCGCCACGAGGACAAGCGACTGCGGCACTGGCACCACCGTGACGGGCGCGTCCGCCGAGATGCCATCCACTGTTGCTGTAATCACGGCACGCCCCTCGGCAATAGCCGTCAGCGTACCCGCAGTATCGACCTTGGCGACGCCGGTATCGTTGGAGCGCCAGCGCGCGAAGCGCGCGGCGATAACATGTCCCCGAGAGTCGGTGGAGACGACCGACAGCGGCCGAGTCGTTTGCTCCGCGAGGGAGACCGAGCTGTCGTTGGCGATGTGAACGTGGGCAGCGATCGGGTGAACGACGATCGTAGAGCGCGCCATGAGCTCGCCCACGGCCACGAGGACGGTGGCCGTGCCAACGCTGTGCGCGATGACGGTGCCATCAGGATTCACGATCGCCACTTCGGGATGATCGATGCTCCACTTGATGTTCGTCCCGACGAGCGCCGTGCCTTTCTTGTCAGTGACGGTCGCCGCGAGGTGCAACGTGTCGCCAATCGACGTCGCGGTATCGCTGGCAGGCGCGAGCCCAACCCACGTCGCGCCGAAATTGCCGATAGTCCGCCGTGTCTGCGCACCGTCGAGCCCAAACTCGTGGATCGAGGTCGCGACCGTGCCGAGCGCGGCCCCGACCGCGACAACGCGCGCAACGATCCGAGCGACATCATGAACTTTGTTCGTATTCTGGAGCGAGCTGCGCGCCATGCTTACAAGACTAGCTATGCCGGGCCGATGTCACGTTTCAGGCCAGCCTGACCGAACTCGTTTGTTTATCGCTAAACCGTTACTTGAGAAAGATATACAGCCCATACGCGGCCACGAGAACGCCGCCCACGGCCAGGGCCGTCCCAGCCCCGCCACCGATGATCAACCCGGTAATAAACGCGGCGCCGCCAATGATCATCAAAGCACCTCCTGTGCCCAGCCCGGAGCCTCTGGCTGCCCGCTCAGCGGCCTGCTGCGCCGATATGTCCTCTGTCGCGACGTGCGGGCGGATCCCCGATTCGGCCGAGGCGACCGTGGGCCCGACCTGTGCATCCTGTGCATGGGCACGGGCGGGGACGAAAGCGAGCGCACTGAGCATAGCGAGAGTCAGAAGCATGCGCATATCGTGTGATCCTCGTGGCGTGTCGTTAGAATAATTACCGAGTTCGGGCCCTCGACATAACC
>Ga0210409_10001196_pt1 | contig 35126 bp, 26 predicted proteins | sample IncBWH17MmetaG_FD_161649 | JGI IMG/M metagenome (GOLD analysis project Ga0210409, IMG submission 161649) | Forest soil microbial communities from Barre Woods Harvard Forest LTER site, Petersham, Massachusetts, United States - Inc-BW-H-17-M | ecosystem: Environmental > Terrestrial > Soil >... | reverse complement strand
TCGCGCCCGAAGCCGCGCTCTCGCTCGTACGCGCTCACCCCGCGCTCGCGCACGACCCCGTGCTGTGGAAGTCGATGGCACCCGAGAAGCTCTGGTCTGCGGTGACGTCCCAACGCGGGCGCCGTCAACGAGGCGATCTGTTGCGCGCGATCATCGAGTCGGGCGCGAAGCTCGATCCCGCGATCGTCACGCGCAGCTGGCGCAACACCGAGCCGGCCCTGCTACAAGCGCTAGCCGTCGCCGACGCGGACCCCTCGACACGAAAAGCATGGCTCGCCCAAATTGAGCCCGTGTATATCGTCGACTACCTGCGCGAGTCCGGCGACCGGGCTCCCAAGCTCCTCGCGCTCGCGCTCGAACAGCTCGACGCAGCCGAGATCGCGCGCCTCGACCCGGCGGTACTGCGGGGCGCCCTCGTCGCCGACGCGACCCCCGGCACGGCCGCCGCCGTCCTCCAGGCATCCCGGCAAATGACAGCCGACCCGTACTGGGCAGAGGTCGCGATCCTCGCCTACGACAGGGTCGCCGGGTTCGCTCGCGCCGGCGAGCTGGGCAGCGCCGTCGCCCGCATCTCCCCTGAGGATCCGGACCTCAGGTCGAAGGACGTGCTGGCCCGCGTCGCCCGCGACCTCAACCACGATCTCAGGCACGGAGCGTGGCCGTCCCTCGCCGCGCTCGAGCTATCCGACCGCTCCGGATTCCGTGCGCTGATGGCGGCAGACCGGCGCGCCGCCCTGGCAAGGGAGGTGCTCGTCAGCGCCGCGAGCCAAGGGACCCCGATCAAGGCGTGGCAGCGAGAGGTCCTCAACCGCTCGATCGCCGAACGAGCCGATCGCGACTCCCTCTTCAAGGTCCTGCAAGGACTCGGCCGAGCCGTCTTTCCCTTCGGCGGCTGACCGACATCAAGCCTGTCGCGCGCTTTCCCTTCAAGCCCGGGGCGTGCTTGTGACGGTTTTGTCGAGCCAGCGCAGCGCGATCTCGGCGGCGTCTCGCCAGCGTTGATCCCACATCACCGCGTGCCCTGAGCCGTTGAGGCAGACGCAGTCGGCGCCGAGGAGCCGCGCTTTCTTGAGCTGCTGGGCTGGCGTGAACGTCGTGTCGAGCGAGCCTCCGATCACGAGCGTCGGGCAGCCGAGGGCCCCTGGGCTGGATTTCCTGAGGTCGACCATCGAGTAGCCGAACGAGTCGCCGCGAAGGCGTGCGATGTACTCGTTGAGTACGGGGTCGCCGGCTCGTGAGAACAGGAGGTTGGTTGCGTAGCGTGGGTCGGTCGTGAACGGTGCGGCGTCCCGGCTCAGCACGGCGCGGGCGCTGAGCCGCGGATGCGTGATGGCCTGGTTGATGAAGAAAAAGGGGCGCATCCCGCCGACGGGCAGGGGGGAGAGGAGCACGGCCGCCGCGACCGCCGGAGATGCTTGACGGGCGGTGTGCTCGACGAGCATCGCGCCAGCGGAGTGTCCGATCAGGATCGCACCGGGCCCGACGTGCTGGAGAGCCGTGGCGATGTCGGTGAGATAGTCGCCGAGGCGGGCACCCTGATAGCTGCCGGCGCTGTGGCCGTGGCCGCGCAGGCTAAGGGCGTGCGCGGGATGGCCGTGGGCGGCGAGGGCGGGCAGCCATCGCTCCCAGCACCACGCGCCGTGGCCCGCGGCGTGCACGCACAGGACCGCCGGTCTGCTCGCCTCGGCCGGAAGCGACGTGAGCAGCTCGAGCGCGACTGGGCCTGCCGTGAGCGTCTCGCGCCGCATCCCCTCGCCGTGAGCGCGATCAGCCATCTCCGCGTCCTCGGGGGGTGGGCGGCCAGAGCACGTCGCTGAGCGGCAGTGTGAGGCGCAGCAGCCGCACCCACGGGCTGCGGTGTGGGGGGTCTGTTGGGAGGCCGAGCTCGCGCTGGGCCTTGGCGAGGCAGTCGCGGGTGGCGGCGTCGTGTAGTGGGCCCAGCGCGAGCGGCCAGATGATCCGCGCGGCGCCGTGGTGCGTGGCGTTGTAGGTGTGGGTGAGGCGGGTTGCGCTGGGCGAGGACTCGAGGGTGAACTCGTGCCAGCCGCGGAAGCCCCTGGGGCCGAGCAGCCGGTAGCGCACCCGGCGCCCAGGCTCGTACGCCTCGACTGCGAAGCGGACGGGGCCGTTGTGGCCGCTCGCCCCGACCCGGAGCGGGCCGTCGAGCGACTGCGCGGGCCAGGTCTCGTGCGGCCATAGCCGGTCGTGCGGCGATCCGAGCGAGTCGATCAGCTCGCCGGCCTGCTCGCGCGCGCCTGACAGGTGAAGCTCGTGGCGGATCACGACCTCGTCGGCGCGCAGCCTGTGGCGCGTGGTTGCGCTCCGCATATGACGAGGCTGCGCTTGGATCGGTTCATCTGGAGATCGCGACATGCCTCGAGGTCCGGTCATGAACGTCGGCGATGAGGCTAGCGCATCGCGACTTGACCGGCCGTGCTGAGTCCGCTCGTGCCACAGACTGGACGTGCGTGAGAGTATCTGTCCTGCCATGATGTCGGGAGATGAACGTTGGTTATGCCGTTGAGCTTCCGCGGAGCGGTTTCCGGTCGAGCTAGGCTCATGCACGGAGGCACGACCACGGTAAACAGGACGTTGCACCCAGATCGCAAAGGCTCCCAGCGGGAGCGGATCCTCACGGCGATGATCGACGTCGTCGCACGCGATGGGTATGCCGCGACGACGATCGCGCAGGTGATCGCCGCCGGGGGAGTGTCGCGGCCCACCTTCTACGACTACTTCAAGGACAAGGACGACTGCTTCCTCGCCTGTTTAGCGGAAATCCAACAGCAGCTGTTGGCGGAGACTCGCCAAGCCGTGGAGAGCGAGGCGCCCGAGCATGCGACCGCGGCCACGATCCGCTCGCTGGTCGCGTTCGCAGACTCAAAGCGCGAGCTCGCGCACGTGATGATGAACGAGGCGATGGCCGGCGGGCCCCGCGCGCTCGATCTGCGCGATCAGGGGATCGTCGATGTCGCACAGGTTCTTGAGCAGGCACACGAGCGAGTGACCGCCAAGAAGCCCACACCGGACATCTCGCCGCTGCTCCTCATCGGCACGATCCACAGGCTGCTGGCGGCGCGCCTGCGACACGACGAACACGATCTCGCCTGGATGGTGAAGGAGCTCATGCGGTGGGCAGAGCGCTACGAGGAGCCCGCGGGCAAGCACCGCTGGCGAACACTCACACCAGTGGCCGACCCGGCGCCGTGGCCGATCCTCCCGGAGAGCATGCTGCGGGCGCCCGCGCCGCTGGAACCGGCACAGGGTCGCCGTGATGAGGTGCGCGAGAATCGCCGCCGGCGGATCCTGTTCGCGACCGCCGAGGTCGGCAGGGAGAAGGGGTACACGGCTGTCACGGTCGCTGACATCATCAAGCGCGCCGGTGTGGACCGTCGCGCGTTCAACGCCCTATTCGCCGACAAGCAAGCGGCGTTCGAGGCCGCGCACGAACTCGGCTTCCAGCGCACCATCGCCCTGACCGCCGGCGCGTACTTCACCGGGGCGACCTGGCCGGAACGCATCTGGGAAGCGGGGCGCGGATTCACCCAGTACTTCCAGGGCAACCTCACGATCGCGCACATCGGGTTCGTCGAATCGACCGCAGTGGGACCCGACGCGATCAAGCGACTCGAGGACAGCGTCAACGCGTTTACGATCTTCTTCCAGGACGGCAAGGAGTATCTGCCCGCCGGGTCACCGGCTCCCGAGCCGCTCGCGCTCGAGGCGATCGCGACCGCGGTCATGGAGATGGGCTACCGCGAGTGCCGCCGCGAGGACGAGCACCAGATGGAAAACCTCCTGCCGCACGTCAGCTTCCTGTGCCTGGCGCCATTCATGGGAGCGAGCGCCGCCAACAGGTTCATCGACGAGCGGCTCGAGACCAAGGCGCAAACGTCGCCCTGAGGCGCCCCGGCTACGTTCTCGCTGGCGCTTTCAGCTTCCCCTCGATGAACTCGCTCGCCTGCCCGACGCCCATGAACGGCGCGAGCCATAGGAACATCATCGCGGGCAGCACGCCGGTCATTTTCGGCTGTGCGTTTTTGCGGCTCTGCTCGTAGATCACCTCGAACACGGTCGCGATGATCGCCTCGAGCGCGACCCGCGACGGAGGGTCGTCCTGCTCGCTGTACTGGTAGCCCTCCCGCAGGAAGATCGTGAACGCGACGTGGCTGTCTTCGACGCGCTGCACAGCGCCGGGGCCGGCGGCGTACGCCTCGACGAACCCGACGTGCGCCATGTTGGGATAGCTCTCGAGGAAGAAGGTGAACGCCCGGGCGGCCTGCCAGCTGCGCTCCGGCCACGTCGCGCCAGCGAAGAACGCGCCGGCTGTCACCGCCATCAGGTGCTGGAACCCGAGCTCGTGGACAGTCATGAAGGCCTCTTGCTTGTCGGCGAACAACCCGTAGAAAGCGCGCGCGTCCACTTTGGCTAGCTTCGTGATCTGCGCGACCGTGGTGGCGGTGTAGCCGTTCGTCTCGGCCAGCCGCGCCGTGGCGAGCAGGATCCGCTCGCGATGGTTTTTCGCGACCTCTTCCGCGGACAAACGCGGGCGCCCGGGACCCAGCGGCCTGGGCGGCCGCAGCGGAGGATCGGCGATCACGGGCGCAGGCCCCTTCAGCCGGGTTGGCCGCATCGTCCGCCAGCGGTGCTCGCCCACCGGACGCTCGTACCGTTTGATCCAGAGCAGCAGCGCCTCGCGAAGCTCCGATAGCCCCGGGTCGCCGCGGCGCAGGCGCGACCCGACCAGCCGAGACACCCCGCCAACCAGCACGCGGCTGGGAACGTCGGGTAGCACGGTGCCCGGTGGAGCGCCCTTTCGTGCGTCGTCGATGCCCTCGGCGACTTCGGCGACGGCCCGGTCGCGCTCGTCGAGCGCAGCGGGGCTCCCCGCCAGCGCGTCGGCCGTCAAGAAGCGGGCCATCGCCGGCTCTGCGATCGCGAAATCGATCATCGCTGCGAGCGTCGCCGCCGGCTTCTCCTCGGTGGCCGTACCCTCGACGGCTCGGCCGACATAGTCGGTCAAGCGCTCGCGAACATCTGCCAGCGTCGCGAGGAAGCACGCGTCCTTGTCGGCGAAGTACTCGTAGAACGTGCCGCGGGAGACCTTCGCGGCGGCGATCACCTCCGACACGTTCGCGCGGGCGTACCCTCCCCGGTTCGCGGCGGTGACCATCCCCGCGAGCAGCCGCTCCCTCTGAGTGCCCTTACCCCGTTTCGGTGTCTCGGTGTTTATCGCTGGGTTGGAAGCGCGAGGACGGGCCATGAGCGCTAGACCGTAGCCGACACGTCGGCCAAAGGCCCATAAAGACGCGGATCTGGAAGACCTGGCAGCGCGGTGGCACCCGCGCCACGACGTGCGGCGCCCACCCGTCCCGCGTGCGAGCATGCGCGTCCCGCCGATAAATCGCACAGCGCGCGTTCACGCGCCGGGCCAGCCGTACAGACTGATACTCGCCGAGCTCTCGGCGTAAACCGATGGACGCCCGTAAACGCTGCTACGACGGCATGCGCTTGACAGGTCCGGCCGGGATGGAGTAGCGTCATTGAAAAGCACCAACGGCGTACATTATGGACGCAGACGCCGCACCGGGGCACCGACAGGACCGCCGGACGCCAGGCAGGGGCACACGGAGAGGCATCAATGGGGACCGAGGGCACCAGAACATCCGATACCGGCTTGCCTAACGCGAGCAGGGCGACGCACGGAGCCTGCTCGAGCGCCACCCCCTCCCCCCCGGTGGCGCTCGAAGAGGCCCCGACGCGCTCCCCCTCCCGCGTTGCGTCTCCACGGACGCCGTGGCGCGCCCTCGCCGCGGCCTCCGTGAAGATGCGACGTTCAGCCGCTCAACAGACCCCCCTGGACGGCACCCGTTCGCGCCCGTGGGCCACCGAGAGCCGCCTCGACCTCCGGCGCTGCATCCCGTCTCAAGGCGTCGGTACCCTCCTGTCCCAAGCGCAGCGTAGGGTCGTGAGTGGGCAGGCGGGTCTCTCGACCCCGCCAGCTACGACCCACTCCCAACCCGCCGGCGCTCACCGATACCCACGGCCTCAACCGCCCCGCCGGACTGTGTTCGTCCGGGCCAGGCGCGTCGGCGGTGCGTTTCTCGGCCTTTGCGGCGCGTTGGCCATCATGGCCTTGACGGCCAGCCCCGCATCTGCCACGCCGGTACACGCCTTCACGGCTTCGTTTGGCGGGGAAGGTGAACATGCGCTGTCGAGCCCGGCCGGCGTGGCCGTCAGCCAGTCCAGCGAAGGGCACGTCTACGTCGCCGACAAGGGCAACAACCGCGTTGAGGTGTTCGACTCAACGGGGCACTACCTGTCCCAGTTCAACGGGGAAGCCACGCCCGCGAAATCCTTCCTGGAACCGTCGTGGATCGCGATCGACAACACAGCCGGACCGTCCAAAGGTGACGTCTACGTTGTCGACACGGGCCATGACGTTATCGACAAGTTCACCGCCGCCGGAACCTATGTGTCGACGATCGAACCGGCAGCGGGTGCCGTCGTGGGTGGCGTCGCGATCGACGCAAATGGCAACGTATGGGCCGCAAACGAGAACGGCGCTGGCGCCGGCGCCATCGGTGCCCTCGAGTTCACGGAATCCGGCAGCGAAGTCACGTCGTGGGCGAACACGGAATTCGGACCGAGTCCCGGTATTGCCATCGACTCAGAACACAACGTCTTCCGGGCGAGGGGAAATCTCCTCGTAGCAAAGTTCAGCAGCACCGGCGTTGCACTCGCTGCAGAAGCGACCAGCTGCGAATGCACTACCGCGCTAGCGGTCGATGCGGTGACGAACAATCTCTATGTCGATCAGGGCGCATCGGTGGCAGAGTACGGACCCTTCGTCGAACCGGTTGTCAAGGCGCCCCCGATCGAAGAATTCGGCTCGGGGCGTCTCACGAGCGGCAGCGGAGTCGCCGTCAATTCGACTAACGGAACGGTCTATGTCGCTGACTCCGCCAACAATGACGTCGACATCTTCCCCGAAGGAGAACCGCCCGCGGCGCCGGAAACGGAAGCGGCAACGGGGGTCACGGGCGAATCCGCGGAACTGCACGGGACGCTGACCTCCGGCAGCGAAAAAGTGCACTTCAGCTTCTCTTACGCCAAGGGGTCCAGTTGCTCCGGGCCCGGCGCGACGACCACGACCGCTGGCGAAGCCGAAAGCAACAGCCCGGAGTCAGCGGTCGTGACTGGCCTTCAGCCGAGCGCCGAATACACCTTCTGTCTGGACGCAGCGAACGCGTTCGGCACGAGGCACGGCTCAGAACGATCGTTGAAAACTGAAGGGCTGCCGCCGGTTCTCGGTGGGGAGGGCCAGTCCGCGGTAACGCAGACCGGGGCGACGCTCGAAGCGCAGGTCGATCCGAAGAACGAGGAAACGAGCTACGTCTTCGAGTATGCGACGAGCAGAACGGGTGAAACGTTGAACCCCCCGGTGGTGAGTGTCCCGCTGCCGGCGGGCGAGCTCGCCCCCGGCCTCTTTGGCAACCAGCCCATCAGCGCTGCGACCGGCGCCCTGACGGCGAACACGACCTACTACTTCCGGGTCGTCGCTAAAAGCGCAACTCCGCCCGAAGCAGCAGGCGTGATCCAGTCGTTCACGACGCTCCCGGCGCTGCCGAGCGCCGTGAGTGAAGCCGCCTCGAAGATCACGCAGACCACCGCCACGATCGCGGGCGTGGTGAACCCGAACAACGTAGTGAACCCAAACGCCAGCGGGCCCGACGACACCAGGTACTACTTCCAGTACGGCACGACGTCCGGCTACGGTCTGTATGGGCCGGCTCCGCCGCCCGGGGAAGACGCCGGAACCGGCGTTAGCCCGGTCTCCAAGGAAGCCGCCCTCAGCGGCCTGGAAGCGAACACCGAATACCACTACCGGCTCGTCGCCGTCAATGATGAAGGCAAAGGCATCGTGACCGGCGCCGACCAGAAGCTTGTCACGCTCGCACTGCCGCCCGAATCGCTGGGTCCAGCGACGCTCACACCGTCGGGCGCGGTGCTCGCGATGACGGCAAACCGCGCTACAGGCAGCAGCTACATCGTCGAATACGGCACCGAAACCGGCGTGCTCCCCGCGACCGCGCCGATCCCACCCGGGGAAGCGGCGCCGGGGACACCCGAGGTCCTCACCACCACACTGGAAGGCCTCACGCCCAACACCACCTACCACTACCGCCTCGCCGCGACGAATGGATTCGCCAGCGCCCACGGCTCGGAAGGTGAGTTCACGACGCCCGAAGCGCCAGCTGGGACTGTCGAACCCCCCGCTGGGTTCTCGCTCACCACCGGCGTAAGCGGGGCCACACCAACCCCGCCGTTGTTCCCCAGCCTCGCGGGCATCGCACCGATCCCGCCGCCGCCGGTCACCGCGCCAAAAACGATCACGACAAAGCCGTTGACGCGCCTGCAGAAGCTCGCCAGGGCACTGAAGGCTTGTGCCAAGCAGCCGAAGCGAAGGCGAGCTTCCTGCCGCGCCCGCGCGAAAAGACTGTACGCCACGACCTCGAAGAAGGCGAAAAGGTAATGCCGCGCGACTTCGACTGGGACCCAGAGATGATCGCCATGTTCCCCTCGTATTCCGTGGGTGAGATCCGGCACTTCACTCGCGTCATGGCCGCGAGCGGAGACGACGCGGGTGTCTCCTCCCAGCCGCGGCGCGGGACCCCAAGCATGCAGCTCGCGCGCGCCACCGTCCACTCGCCGCTGGTCCCTCTCCACGACAGGCGTCCGCCATTGTCCTTCCGCCAAGTGCTCGTTGCGGGGGCGACGTCCGTCCTGCTGCTCGGCGTGACCGTTCAGGGCACCCTGCAGGGCCATTTCCGGGTCGACCTCAAAGAGACCGTTGTCGTTCTGGCGGTGGCTTGGCAGGCCCAGAAGTGGGCGAGACGATGACCCGTCTCCGGCAGTTAGCTGTGCTCGGCGTCCTGGTAGGAAGCTTCGCGCTACCGGGTGCCACCGCCTTTGGCGGGATCGTGCACCCATACACAGGCCACCAACTGACCGGCTTCAAAGTCGAGCCCGGGGGTGTGGCGTTCGACTCTGTCGGCAACCTGTATGTGATCGACCCCGTCGCCAACGCCGTTGACGTGTACAACCCAGCAGGCGAACCGCAGCCGAAAATTGGCGCCGGCGAACTCCTCGGGGAAAGCGAATACCGGTCAGTCGCCGTCGACCGCGCCACGGGCGACGTGCTCGTCGCTGGAAACGGGTTCGTCAAGGCCTTTAAGCCGACCGGCGAAGGCCACTACGAATCCAGCGCGCAGTGGAACGGCGTGAACACGCCGTCCGGCTCCTATTTCGGCAAGCCGATGACCGTGGCGATCGACAACTCGACGAGCGCCTCCGACCCGCGCAAAGGCGACGTCTACGTGCTGTGGCCAGGCATTTCGCCCGAAAGCGGACGGCTCTACGTCCTCAAGCTCGGCGAAAACGGCAGCGAAGGCGAACGCGTGGCCGAACTCACGCCGCCGCCCGGCCAGCTCGCCATCGAAAAAGTCGGCCTTGGGCTCGCGGTCGACAGCACCACCGGCGATGTGTACGCATCCGCTGGCGAACAACACCAGTTCATCGACGAGTTCGACGACGAAGGGCACTTCGTCCGGCAGCTCGATGGCTCTGCCACGCCCACGGGATCGTTCGGCGGGCGCGAAAAAGAAGGTGGTGCTCAAGAAGTCACAGCCTCCAACGGGGAGATCTCGCTCGCCGTTGATGAATCGAACGACCATCTGTTTGTCTTGGACCGGAAACGGAAGGTCGTCGACGAGTTCGGCCCAGGCCTCGAATATCTCGGGCAGATCAACGGTTTGACGCTGCCGCTGCTATACGGGTTTGCGGAAAATGCGCCCTACGCTGGACCCAATGGCATCGCGGTCAATAGCGCGCCCGGACAGCCGACCACGGGCGAGATATACGTTGCCGATGGAGCGAGCAATCCCGATGCCGTGAATGCGGTCGAGATCTTCGGCCGGGGTGATACCGTTGCCGCGGAGGAAGCGCGGACCGGCGCGGCGAGCAACGTGCATGGCACGAGCGCGACCCTCAGCGGGTCCTTTGAACCGGGCGGCCAGTTCACGCTTTATCACTTCGAATATGGCCCTGGCGAATACTTTTGGGCTCGGACTCCCAACGCCGGCAGCGTGTCTGGTGGCGGCGCCGCCGATCTGACGGCGCTTGAACCGGGACGTACCTACTACTACCGGCTGGTCGCAGAGAACGAAGAAGACGCCGGCCCGGTCTTCGGTGAATACCGGACGTTCACGACGCCGGCAGCGCCCGAAGCGCTGGGGGCGGTCGGCGTCACCGGGACCACGGCCCAGGTCGCGCTCCGGATCTCCCCAGCCAGGGAATCCTCCTACCAGCTCGAATACGGCCTCTCGACCGCCTACGGCACGAACGTCGCGATCCCGGTCGGCGCGGCAGGCTCGGGCTCGGAGCTCGTGAACGTCAACCTCACGGGTCTGTTGCCCGGCAGGATCTACTACTACCGCTACGCCGGGATCACCCCTGCGGGCGTGGAATATAGCTCCCCTCAGCAGTTCATGACGGTGACACCGGCTCCGGAAGCCACGACGGGCGCCGCGCAGAACGTGACCGGCGAAACCGCGACGCTCATCGGCACGGTCAACCCGCTGGAACAGAACACCACCTACCAGTTCCAGTATGGGACGACGGCCGCCTACGGCGCGAAGCTCCCCGCCGGACCTGTCTATGCCGGCTCGGGTAGCACCGCGATCGTAGAGATCGCCGGCGCAGGCGGCCTGGCGCCCAACGCGACCTACCACTACCGTCTCCTCGCGCACAGCGCCGGCGGCACCACCTACGGCGCCGACCAGACCTTCACCACCCCACCCGCCATCAACGCATCTTTGACGCCGCCCCTCACGCTGACACCGGTGAAACCTCCGGTCATCAAGGCGCTCACGAGCGCGCAGAAGCTCAGTAAAGCGCTGGCGACTTGCAAGAAGCTGAACCGTCGTAACAGGCGCGTCGTGTGTGAACGCGCCGCCCGGAAGCGCTACCCGACGGCCAAGAAGAAAGGTAAGTGATGGCCGAGCTGAAACCGCCGACCCTCCGAGCGTCGCGAGCAACGTTCCGGATCTGCGCTGCGGTGATCCTGGCGGTTCTCGCCCTTCCCGCCATCGCCCAAGCCGCCGAATGCCCCAACGAACAGAGCCGCCGGGAAAGCGTAGAAAACCCTCACATCCCGAGTCGCGAACCCTACTCCACCCAACTCCCGGACTGCCGCGCCTACGAGCTCGTCTCACCAAACGACAACGAAGGACCCGTGGAAAGTGGTCCACTAGACGGGTTCTATCCACTGGCAGAGAAAAATACAGCATGGTCAGGAATACTGCCGCTCGGCAACCTCCTCGGTCAGCTCGCAGGCCCTCTGGACGTGCAGGGCGCGGCGACCTTCTGGCACTCCATAGCGACACCCCCGGGCACCGGGGCGATCGCTGACGGACGCGGCCAGGACACGTTTCGCGCCGCTCGGGCAGCCACCGGCTGGAGCACCGCAGATGTGCTCCCGTATAACTTCCCGTACGAGAATGGCGGCTTTGTGCGGAAGCTCCTTGATGGAGTGTCTTCTGATGGCAGCGCCGCCCTGATCGCGACGAACGGCGCGCTCGTCTCAGACGCCTTTCTGCACCCAGAAGTGTACCATCCGTTGTTCGAAGGAGAATACTTTCTCTACCGCGTTACGACCGCGCATCCTTCTCCGCAGCTGATCACACGTGGTGAACCGCAGTACAAGATTCCGGACATCATTTCAGACAATCTGGTCGTAGAAATGCCGTCCAGTCTCTTCTACGCCCTGTCCGCGTCCGCCGACCTGCGCGAGGTCGCGTTCGCGTCTGACTTCAAGCTGGAAAAGGAAGATGTCTGTCCCGAACACGCCCTGTATGGAGGCTCGCCCATCGCGCTTCACTCGACTGTGTATTCGTGGAATGCCGGTGAAGGGCCCGAACCGCAGGCGCACACGATCGTATCGCTGAGCCACTGTGTCGCGCCGAATGTCGATGGCGTCCCGACGATTCTCCCGGATGGCAGGCCAGTCATCGAACCGAATGCGGCCAACCCGCTCGGCGTCGAAACGGGTGCGGGACCCGGCGGCAAGGGCTACGACTACGGCCCCTTGGTGCTCAGCGACCGGAACGTCGAATCGGACGCCGCTGCCCTGACTCCGCTCGCGGGCCCCAACGAAGGACATGTAAATGCTGACGGCTCGCGCGGCGGCCAGTGGTTGGGGATATCGCCCGACGGCCTCACAGCCTACGTTCAATCGGCCGAACCGCTCGATGTTGAACATCAGACGACGGCGGGTGCGAACATCTACGCGGTTTCCACGACAACCGGGGTCCACACGGCGGCTGGCAAAACGACGGGTGGCGCTTGCGTGTCCTGCACGACAGATCAGACCGCGGTGACGTACGTAGGCATGAGCCACGATGGCTCCCACCTGTTCTTCACTACCGCCGGCGGTGAAGCGGGGCTTTGGAGCTGGAACGCGGCTGGCGGAAAAGCCACCAGGATGACGGACGACACCGAACTCTCCCAGATCGTGCCCTCCGAAACCGGCCAGTTCGTAGTCGCCATCACGTCGCGGAAGCTCAGCGCGGCGGACACCAACGGAGGCCCAGACATCTATGAGTTCAGCTCGACAGCGGAAGAACCGAAGCTGATCACCTCGGGAACCGGCGCCGACACCTACTCACCCGCCGGCGTCTCAAACGACGGAGCGCGCGTCGTCTACGACGATCTCCCAGGTGCGGGCGGACCGCAGGTCATCGACGAGTCCTCCTATGGTCGCCCGGCCCAGATCTCGCCGCTAGGCGCCGCCGAAGGCTACGGCGTGCAGGCTCTCGACGGCGGGCAGCTCGAGAACATCTTCTTCCTCGCCAACACGGCGCTCGTGCCTGCCGACGCGAACACTCTGAACACAACGGTCTACGACGCACGCGTCAACGGCGGCTTCCCTCCGTGCACCCCGGGCAACCCGCTGCCGCCACCAGGCACCGCGAGCTGCCTGCCCGGCGCAACGCCGACCCCGACCTCGCCGCCGAACGTCCCATACGAGGCGAATCTCACCCCGCCGAGCGGGATGCTAGGCCCGCTACCGGAAGGCAGGTCGCTGACCCCGCCCAAAACCCCCACCAGGGCACAGAAGCTCGCCAAGGCACTGAAAGCCTGTCACAAGCTCAAGAACCGTAGGAAGCGCATTAGCTGTGAAAAGCAGGCCCACAAGAACTACGGCAAATGGGCCAAGAAGAGGAAATGACCATGCCAAAAGTGAAACGGCCTCGCGTAGTTCGCTCCAGCATCGGCCGGCAAGCCAACCGACCCTGCGACGGCAACGCGCTTCGCGACGTAGCTAAATACATCGTGGTCGTGCTCATAGCATCCCTCGCCGCTCTCGCGGTCACTGTGACGCCTGCCCACGCCGTCGTCATACCAAAGGAAGTATTCGTGCACGTTTCGAACGCCCGGGCAGGCGGTCACCCCGATCTCGAAGTGGGAGGCGGGACAGTCGACAAGAGGGAATTCTCGGTGCTCTTTGGCGAACCAAAAGCGATTGAAATTCCGGTCGGCGGCGTCGTCAGGGATATCGGCGGCCGACTGCCGGCGGGCCTTGTTGGCAACCCGCAGGCTGTGCCGCAGTGCTCGCCCACGCTCTTCTATGCGAACGAATGTCCCGCCGATACCCAAGTCGGGACATTTACGGCGACCGTATGCGTCCTTAAAGTCGCGAACCTAGAAGTGCCGACTATTGCTACGTACAAAGGGAATATCTTTCTGCTCACGGGCGGTCCCACTGTCCCGGCGCGACTTGGGTTCACGGTCCTCCTTCCCGGCGGTTTTGCTGCCACAGCCGCTGCGATGGCGGTCGTGACGGTGCATCCGAGCGAAAACGATAGAATTACGCTGACAATCCACGAAGTCACCAAGCTCGGCGAAAACGCGTTTCTCGCGGGCAGCTTTACGACCTGGGGTGTACCTGGCGAACACCAACGGTCAGGCGGCCATGTGAACGGTAACTTCCTAGAACCCTCGACGTTCTCCGAACACATTCCGCCCGATCCCCCGTCGCAGCGTAAACCGTTTTTGCAGTATCCCACGGATTGCACCGTGACGCCGAGCTTGACAACGTTCGTGAACACCTACGAAGAACCAACGGTGTTCGCCGAAAACACTCTCGAAGTGCCGCAGCCCACGAACTGTCAGTCGGTCCCGTTTGCCCCGACAGTCTCGGTAGGCCCGCGGCCCGCTGAACATCCGACGGAAGACGCCACCCGGGCGGGCTCCCCGACGGGGATGACCGTTGAACTGTCGCTGCCCCAGAACGAAAGCCCCAGCGGTGTCGGCACGTCCGCGTTGAAGGAAGCGGTCCTGAAGTTCCCGCCGGGCGTCGTCGTCTCGCCTTCGGCCGCTGCGAACGGTCTGCAGGCGTGCACGGATGAAGAGTTCGCGGTCAGCTCGGACGGTGCGTCGCGCTGCCCGCACGCGTCCCTGATCGGCGAAGACGAAATCGAAACGCCCCTGCTGCCGGGGCCGTTGAAGGGGAGCGCCTATCTGGGGCAACCTTTGAGCAGCGACCCGGAATCGGGCAAGCTCTTCAGGATCTTCCAGGAGTTCAAGGGCTTCGGTATCGATCTGAAGCTCGAAGGCGCAGCGAGCGTCAACGCGACCACCGGGCAGATCGAAATCAAAGCCGGCGTCCCCGCGGCGGGCGAGCCGAACCTGCCCGAGCTGCCGTTCACGCACTTCCGCGTCCACACGCGTGGCGGCCCCGATGCGGTGCTCGTCAACCAGTCTGGGTGTGGGCCGAGCACCACGACCTCCGCGCTAACCGGGTACAGCAAACCTGGCGAACCGGCCACCCCGAGCGGCACGTACACCACAAGCTACGACGGACACGGCGCACCGTGTCCCGCTGCGCTGCCGTTCGCGCCGTCCGCGTCGCTGTCGGGCGGCTCGACCCAGGCGGGCGCCTTCTCGCCGCTGACCGTCGTGTTCAGCCGCCAGGACGGAGAACAGCCGCTGGGGCGCTTCACCACGACGCTCCCACCAGGACTTCTCGGCTACGTCTCCGCGGTCCCGCTCTGCGAACCGGCAGAGGCCGCCACGGGCACGTGCCCCGCCGCCAGCCGCGTCGGCGTCGTCAGTGCAACAGTCGGGCCCGGCAGCGCCCCGCTGACCCTCCCGGGCAGCATCTATCTCGCCCGCGGAACGGGCGGCTACCCGTTCGAGCTCTCCGTAGTCGTACCCGCCATCGCGGGGCCGTTTGACCTGGGGAACGTCACCGAAGTGATCGGCCTTGAAGTCCACAGCGACGGCACCCTCACCGCCGTCTCGGGACAGCTACCCTCGATCAAGGACGGTGTCCCGACGGATATCCGCACGATCACGGCGACATTCGACCGGCCCGGGTTTACCTTCAATCCGACCAACTGCGGACACCTGTCGATGACCGGGCAGATCACGTCGCTCTCCGGCACGGTCGCACCGGTCTCCGCGCCATTCCAGGTATCGGGTTGTGGCAGCCTACCGTTCAAACCGTCCTTCAGGGCGGTCACGGCTTCGAACCCCTCCAAATCAAACGGCGAGAGCTTGCAGGTCCGTGTCGAACAGCCGGCCGGGCAGGCGCACATCGCGAAAGTCAGGGTCGAACTGCCAAAGCAGATGCCCTCCAGACTGACGACGCTGCAGAAGGCCTGCACCGAAGCGCAGTTCAACGCCAACCCCGCCGGCTGCCCGCCCGGGTCGGTCGTCGGCACCGCGACCGTCTACACCCCGCTTCTGGACAACCCGCTCAGGGGCCCTGCGATCTTCGTCTCTCACGGTGGCGCGAAGTTCCCCGAACTGATCATCATCCTGCAGGGCGAAGGCCTGACCATTTATCTGAACGGCGAAACGTTCATCGACGGCAAAACCGGGGTCACCTCATCGACGTTCAACGCGGTGCCCGACGTCCCGTTCTCCGCGTTTGATCTGAAGCTCCCCGAGGGCCCTTACAGCGCCCTCGGGTTCAACGGCACCCCCTGCACCTCGACGCTGGTGATGCCGACGACGATCACCAGCCAGGCCGGGACAGTCATCAAGCAGGCGACAAAGATCGCGGTCACCGGCTGCCCGAAAGCGAAGAAGGCGAAGAAGGCCCGCAAGGCGCGGCGAGCCCGCAGGGCCCGGCGGGCTAGGCACGCCGCGTACACACGGGAAGGTAGAAGGCAATGAGACGACTGATCACTGTGCCCGCGATCGCGAGCGTCGTTCTCGCGTTGGGCGGCGGGGTTGCGCGAGCGCGCACGGTCACCCTGTCCGAGGGTGGCCGGCTGCACCTCACGAGCCACCACGGATTTACGCTCAATGAGCAGGGAAACGCGTACGGCACGATCAGCGGCACGATCTACATCCACCTGAGGGTGTCTTCCACCAATCATGTCACGGCCGAAGTGAACATCTACCCGAGCGGAGGATCCCTCACGGGCTATGCGAGCGCCGGCTACCATGTTCACGGCTCGGTCGCGAGCTTCAACGGCTCGATGAGCATCGCCCGTGGCACCGGACGCTACAGCCACGCGCGCGGCAACGGCCTGTCGTTCACTGGCACGATCCAGCGCTCGAATGACGCGGTGAACGTGCACGTCAGCGGCGGGATGTCCTACTGACCCCTCGGGGCCGGGGTTCATCATGCGAGCCACTGCCCCCGTTGCGCTAATGGCGGCGCTTCTGCTCGGCGACCTGCTGCCTGCGAGTGCTGGCGCCACCGTCGAGGTTGCGAGCCTGCACGCATCGTTCAGCCCGAACCGGCTGGGTGCCGCAACGACGATCAGCTTCGGCTTTCACGTCTCCACGACCGAAGGTGTTGCTCCGCCGCCGATGACGAGCCTCGTGCTGCGCATGCCGGCCGGCATGAACTACACGACCACGACCCTCGGCCTAGCGGTCTGCCAGCCCGCGCTCCTGCTGGAAAAAGGTCTCAAAGGCTGCCCCCCGGACTCGCGGCTCGGTTACGGCACGGCGTTCGTGGAAGTGCCGTTCGGCAACGGCGCCGGCCATGAGATCCCCGAACTGCAGGCGCTGATGGGCCCCTCCTCCACCGGCAACCTAGTCGTGCTGTTCTACGCGAACGGCCTGTTCCCGGTCTCCGCGCAGCTCACGTTCCAAGGCGAAGTGCTCCCCGACAGAGGCGCCTACGGCACGCAGCTCGCAACGAACGTTCCGCTCGTGACGAGCGTCCCCGGCGGGCCCGACGTCTCGATCGTGAACGTTCAGACCACCATCGGCCCAGAACACCTCACCTACTATCGCCATCGTCACGGTCGCCTCGTCGCGTTTCGCCCGGAGGGCGTGGCGGTCCCCGAACGCTGTCCCCGCCATGGCTTTCCGTTCGCGGCGCGGTTCACGTTCCTCGACGGAAGCAGCACGACCGCCGCGACGACCGTCCCCTGTCCACCACACCACCGATGAGCACGACAACCCAGAGCCGCAATGGACACGCTCCCGCCAAGGCGGTGGACAGCGCGCGTGGCTCGCGCGAGCGCGGCGGTTCGGTGCGGGGCGCCGCGGAAGCGCATCTCCAGCTCGGGCTGACGTTCACAGACACCGTCCTCCGCTATCTCCTGCTCGTGCTCCCTGGCGTGACCTCGGAGCTCGAGCATTGGCGCAAGCGGGCTGCGAAGATCCCCAACCCCAAGCTTCGTCACCACGCGCTGCAGGCGCTGTGTAAGCGGGGGAACATCGAGGGCGCCGCACTCTTCGCCACACTCGCCCCGACGGCGCATCGTCGCCGCACCGTGCGTGCGCTCGTCGCCTATCAGACGGCGTACAACTACCTCGATGCGCTCTCGGAGCTCCCGAGTAGGGACCCGGTAGCCAATGGCGATCAGCTGCACCAGGCTCTGCTCACGGCACTCGATCCTGAGGTGGCGCACCCCGATTACTACGAGTACAACCCCGACACGGGCGACGGCGGCTATCTCAGCGGCACGGTCGACGCTTGCCGGGATGCGCTCGCGGGTCTGCCGTCCTTCACTGCTGTGGCCCCTACCGCGCGCATCGCGGCCGCGCGGATCGTTGATTTTCAGGCGCTGAACCTCAACGAGAACCAGGGTGGCCATGATGGGCTGAAGCGCTGGGCGAGCGAGGAAACGCCCGCGGGCAGCGGCCTTGCCTGGTGGGAGACCGCCGCGGCGGCGGGCAGCTCGCTCGGTGTGCACGCCCTGATCGCGGCGGCCGCCAGCCGGGGGGTGGCCGCGTGGGATGCGCGCGAGCTCGACCGCGCGTACTTCCCGTGGATCGGCGCGCTCCATTCCTTGCTGGACAGCCTCGTCGACCGCGAGGAGGATCACGGACGCGGTCAGCGAAGCTTGCTGGACTACTACCCCTCCCGGGGAGAGACTGCCGCCCACCTGGGGTCGCTTGCCGCGCGCGCGAGACACGCGACCGACTGCTTGCCCGACTCGCACGCCCATCGGGTGATCCTCACCGCTATGTGTAGTTACTACCTCTCCGCTCCGCAGTGCGGGACCGCTGAGGGCCAGACCGTTACAAATAGGCTCACGCGCGCTCTGGGCCTGCCGCTGAACGTCGCGATCGTGATGTTCCGCGTCAAGCGCCTGGCGTCCGCCGTCACTCACCACCCCTACACGTAGTAGGGCGGGCGGCACCGTTGCTCCAGCTGCGCGACCTCGTCAAGCACTACCACACGGCGGGCAGCGAGACCGTGAGGGCGGTCGACGGCGTCTCGCTGCGGGTGCGCCCGGGAGAAATGGTGGCGCTATACGGTCCGAGCGGCTCCGGCAAGACGACCCTTCTGCTGATGGTCGCGACGCTGCTCGAGCCGACCGCCGGCAGCGTCACGATCGGCGGCCGCGCCGTGTCATCGCTGTCTGAGCGGGAGGCCTCCCATTTCCGTCTCTCCGAGCTCGGGTTCATCCGCCAGAACTTCGACCTGCTGCCGGGGGTGAGCGCGATCGACAACGCCGTGCTCAAGCTGCTGAAGACCGTCCGCTGGCGTGAGGCGCACCGTCAGATCACGCCGCTGCTGCAGCGGCTCGGCCTCGGCGATCGGCTGGGGCATCGCGCGGAGACGCTGTCGATGGGGGAGAGGCAACGGGTGATGATCGCAAGGGCCCTCTCCACCGAGCCGAGCCTGCTGCTCGCCGATGAGCCGACGGGAAGCCTCGACACCGAGCGCAGCCGCGAAGTCCTCGACCTGTTGCGGGAGCTCTGCCGCGAGCGGAACGTGGCGGTCGTCCTTGTGAGCCACGACCCGCTCGCCGCAGGCTACGCCGACCGTGTCCTTGCGCTACGGGACGGCAAGCTTTCGGACTACCGGCCTTGAAGCTCGGAAATCTGCTGCACCTGTACCGCGTGCGGGTTCGCGCGCGCCTCGTGCAGGAGCTGTTCGCGGTGGTCGGGATCGCGGCGGGCGTGGCGCTGTTGTTCGCCTCGCAGGTCGCCAGCCAGAGCTTGTCGAGCTCCGTCGCGCAGTTGTCCCACGGGATAGTCGGCAACGCGAGCTTGCAGTTGCTGGCGCGGGACCCACACGGCATCCCCGAAGCCGTCGTGCGCCAGGTTCGCGGCATCCCCGGAGTGCGTGTCGCGGCGTCGTTGCTGGAAGCGAGCGCGAACGCGACCGGCCCCAAGGGCAGCGCGTCGGTTGAGCTGGTGGGAGCCGACTCGAGCCTCAAGCAGCTCGGCGGTGCGCTGGTGCGCAAGACGGAATTGGAATCGTTCGCGGGCATCGGCGCGGTGTTGCTCCCGGCCCCGCTCGCGCGACATCTCGGAGTGATGAAGTTCGGCGCGGAAGTGACCTTGCAGGTTTACGGCAGAAGCGAGCGGGCCCCCCTGTACGAGCAGCTCGGCGAAAAGCAGATCGGTGGCCTGGTCGCGAGCCCGATAGTGGTGGCGCCGCTGTCCTTCGCTCAGGAAGTGACTGGTCTCGCAGGCCGCGTATCGCGCATCCTCGTTCAGCCTGCGCCCGGCCGCGAAGCTCCGGTCCGGGCGGCCCTGGTGCGACTGACGGCCGGCCGCCTGAACGTCGAGGACACGCGCTATGACGAACGGCTGTTCGCGAAGGCGGCGGCTTCGAGTAACCAGTCGACGGCGCTGTTCGCGGTGATCAGCGCGATGGTGGGCTTTCTATTCGCGTTCAACGCGATGCTCCTCACCGTCCCGCAGCGAAGGAGACTGATCGCCGACCTACGCCGCGACGGATACCCGCCGGGAACGGTGATCGTGATCTTGGTGGCGGACGCGCTTGTGCTCGGTCTGGCGGCATGTGCGTTGGGCTTGGTGCTCGGTGACGAGCTGTCTGTGCATGTATTTCGGGAAAACCCCGGGTATCTGGGCTCGGCGTTCGCGGTCGGCACGCAGCGGACGGTGGGGTGGCAGAGCGTGGCGCTGGCGGCGGGCGGCGGCATGCTGGCGGCATTGGTGGCGGTGTTGAGCCCGCTCCGGGACATCGTCTCCCGAGATCCCGTCGCGGCGATCGCGCCTCGCCAAGCCGTGGGCTCCGGCCGGGCGAACAGGCTCACGGCCTTCGCGGGCCTGCTCTGCCTCGCGGTGGCGACGGTGATCCTGGTGGCCGCCCCCAAGCAGGCGATCATCGGCATGGTGCTGCTTGTGGCGGCGCTGCTGCTCGTTCTTCCAGGTGCGCTGGACCTGGCCCTCGCAGTCCTGAGGGGGATCGCGCGGAGAATGACAGGGGCGGTCCCGCACGTGGCGGCGATGGAGCTGAGCGCGGCGCGCGCGCGGGCGATCGGGGTGGCGGCGACGGGCGCGATAGCCATCTTCGGCGCGGTGGCGATACAGGCTGCCCACTCCGACCTCCTGGCGGGCCTTGAAAACGCGGCGCGGGACGAGAACGCGCTGACAGACCTGTGGGTCTCGCCGCCCGGCGCGTACAACCTGCTGAGGACCGCCCCGTTCGCCCCGACGCAACAGGCCGCCCTGCAACGGATCCCGGGAGTTCGCGCGGTGAGGGTCTACCGTGCCGGCCTGCTGGACTGGGGGTCGCGACGTGTGTGGGTGATCGCCCCGCCCGCTCAGGCGACGCCGCTTCTCCCCTCATCGCAGATCGTGGAAGGCGACCTCGCGCGCGCCACCGACCAGGTGCGTCGCGGCGGATGGGTGGTCGTCTCTCAGGCTATGGCGGCTGAACACCACCTGCACATCGGCGACGCGCTGACCCTCCCGTCGCCGGTTCCGACGGTCTTCAGGGTGGCGGCGCTGTCGACGAACATCGGCTGGCCGCCGGGTGCGATGACGATGAACGCGGCGGACTTCGCCAGCGCGTGGGGGAGCGTCGAGCCAAGCGCGTACAACGTCTTGCTGGACAGGGGTACCAGCCCCGCCCAGGGCGCGACGGCAATCCGCCGCGCGCTGGCGGCGGGAGGGTCCGGGTCTGGGCTGACGGTGCAGACGGCGCAGGCCCACGCGGGCGAACAGAACGCCCTGAGCCGCCAGGGCCTCGATCGCCTGACGCAGATCGCGACGCTGATCCTGGTGGTTGCGGTCCTGGCGATGGCGGCCGCGCTGGGGAACATGGTCTGGCAGCGGCGGCCACGTCTTGCGAAGCTGAAGCTCGAGGGGTTCTCCCGCAAGGAGCTGTGGGCGACGATCCTCTTGGAGAGCCTCGTGCTCCTGTCGGTGGGCTGCCTGACGGGCGCGCTATTCGGCCTCTACGGCCAAAAGCTCCTGGACCGGGCCCTGGCCCAGGTGATCAACTTCCCGGTGGTCTACTCCGTGGCGGCGATCCCGGCCGTGATCAGCCTCGCGGTTGTGACGGCGGCAGCGGTGGCGATCCTCGCGATTCCCGGATATCTCGCCGCCGGCGTCGCACCGGCGGTGGCCCTCCAGGATTGACGTCGAAAGCGGCTCCCGGACAGTTCCGCGACTCGCTGTTTAGCGCAATGCTCCGGTACCGCGGGGCTGCATCAGAGTCGGCCCCGCAAAACACCCATAACGTCGTTCATTTCATCGCGTGAATCGTCGGTTCAGCCCGGTTTGACTTGGCTCATTGTAGGCGTTAGCGTGCGTCACAGACGTTCATTTTGTGGACAGCCAGAGGGAGTAGAGATGGGGAAACCAGGCCGGGCTTTGCTCGAGCGTCGCCGCTCGTCCTTAAGTCGCGCTCGAAGAGGACCCGCCCCCCCCCCCCTCCAGGGATGTCCCTACGGTGCGCCGCGGCGCTCTACACGGCCCACGGCGTCCACGCTTGAGCCAAGGTGAGTCCGCTCCTCACAGCCGTTGTGATCTGGGCGCTCGTGAACCTACTTTTCGCGATCTGCTTCGTCCTTCCCTGGCGACGACGTTGAGGTGATCGAGATCACGGCGATCAGGCTGGCCGGGGGGCCTGGACACGAGCACGTCGCCGAGGTCCTCTGGCGCAGCGCGGCGACCGCGCTCGGGCACAGCCCGCGAGCCGCGATCGTCGACTGGCTCGGCGCGAGCGGCGAGAACCGGGCGGTCGTGGTTGTGGGCTCCGAGCGCGTGGCGCTCGCCGTCGCCGGGGAACCCAACCAAGCGCCCTACCTCCGCGCTCGCAGAGACGGGGCCTGGACGGACGACCTCCTGAACCTGCCGCGGTTCTGAGGGTCACGATCGAAATACAATGACAACGTACATCATGCGCCGATTTGACAAGGCCCACAGGGATCAACTAGCGTCAGCGACAACGTACATGGACATGACGATGCGATCTCCCACGAGCGAGGCCGATGCGGCATTCGACGACGCTCTGGCGCGGGCCCTCGAGCGGGCGAGCGCCTCGTTTGACCCGACGGCCGAATGGGCCGCGCGCGTGCGGGCTTCCCTGTATGAGCTGCTGGAGTTCATCGATGAGCGACCGGAGCTCGCGCAGGCGTGCATCGCACAGGTCCTGGCGAGTCCGGAGACGCTCAACGGGCGCGGGGAGACGCTCGGTCGGATCACCACGATCATCGACGAAGGTCGCACTGCCACGCGTGCGTCGCGGCAGCCCCCGCCGCTCACCGCCCGGGGCGTGATCGGCGGAGTGCTCGGGCTGATTTACGCCCGGCTGATTGCGCGTGACCCCCGCCCGATGGTCGACTTGTTGAACCCGTCGATGTCGATCATCGTGCTGCCCTACCTCGGAAACGCGGCAGCCGAGCGGGAGCTCTCGCGTCCGTCCCCCAAGCCCCGCTCCTCGCCGCGTCAGCAGGTCCTCGACCGGGGCGTCGGGGGGCTGGGTCTGCGGCTGACCTATCGCACGCTCGCGGTGCTGGAGGCGATCGCAGCCGAGCCCGGGCTCAGCAACAACGAGATCGCCGAGCGAGCGGGCATCGCCGACCCGGGCCAGATCTCAAAGCTCCTGAAACGCGTGGCGGGGCACGGGTTGGCCGAGAACATCGGTGCCGGCCAACCCCAGGGTGAGCCCAACGCGTGGAGGCTCACACCCAAGGGCGAGCAGGTTCGGCGCACGGCAGCGCCCAGGCGATGATCGAGTACCAGGTCCTCGGCGGACCGCGCGTGGCAACGGGCGCTCGATCGGCAGGAATCTCCGAGCGGAGCATGCGGCGCGCATTCGAGCGGCGGCTCCGAGCGATCGTCTGGGGCGCGGCGCTGCTGTGGTGCGCGATGGTCTGGACCGCCGTGTACGTGGCAGCCGGAGGCCCGCTGCCATGAGCCAAACCAAGGCCCGCCGGGATTGACGGGCAGAGAGGATCGTCTTATCAGCCTTGGGCGCCGCGTTTCCCCCGTCCCTCTGGGGTGGCGCCCGAGGGAACCCAACATGGCGTCGGTCCCTCTCCGCGCCGGGTTCCTGCTCCATGGGCGCCGCGGCCTTTCAACCTCCCGGCCGCGGCGCCCAATGTTCCCGTCGGCCCCTCGTCGTACTTTTGAGCTGTGCCTCGGAGCGTTGCGGATGAGAGTTGGATGTCTCTGTGCCGCCGGGTCGCGCGGGCGGACGGCCCGGTAGCGTGGCGGTGGGCCGGGGCCCGCGACTACACGGGCAGCTGGGCCTTGTTGTCACTGGTGGTGAGCGTCCGCGAGGACGTTCGGCCGTTCCATCATCGCTATGACTCGGCGATCGTCGCCGGCGAGCGGTTGAGTCCCCGCACAGCGGCGAGTCGCCTCCGCAGGGGGATCGTCGCGCGGAAGGCCAAGCTTCCCAAAGGCGTTGCGCTTGCACCGCAGCAGCAGGTCTCGCCGCAGTGGATCTACAGCGGAGAGGACTACCGCTTCGTACCGACCGGCTGGCCTTGTCTGCTGGTCACCGCAAGCGCCGGGCAGAGCGGCTCGTTCGACCTGCAGCGACCGCTGCACTCAGACCACGAGCCGTACTTCCCTTCGTTTGCGGCCGCGCTGGCAGAGCTGGTGTTCGAGGTGTCGCCGACGGAGCTGCAGACGGGTCAGGCCGCGCAGGTGCTCGTGCTGATCCCCGACCGCCGGGCGCGCATCGCGGCCGTCGACGTTCACGAGGACTCCGTGCACGTCAGGGTGGACAGCGCTCAGGCCGGCGGGTTCGGTGGGTTCGCGTTGCGGGCGATGTGGCGACGAGAGCCGGAGACCGTCGAATGGGAGCGGCACGACCACGCCTTGTCAGAACCGGAAACCGTGATCCTGCAGACCGGTGGTGTCCCGGCTGAGATCGTCGTCGCACTCGTCGACGGCGCCGGCCGGGAAACCGATCGAAGGACGTGGAATGAGCAGTTCGGCAGGCCGGCCGAACCGCCCGGCTCGTTGGACGCGGTCGTCGCGCGCTGGCTGACGGAGGGCGAGCACGAACAACTCGAGTACAAACAAACGCTCAAGGAGGCCTCAACCCGTGTGTCGTTTGCCGAGACGGTCGCGGCGTTCGCGAACGGAAACGGGGGAGCGGTGCTGGTGGGGGTGGATGACGAGGGCCGGCCCGTCGGCTACACCGCGGCCAAGGCCGGAGACCAGGTGGCGAACGTCCTCGCAGACCTGGTCGACGAACCCCCGAACGTGGAGCTCCACGAGGTCGTGATCGACGAGCGTCCCCTGATCGTCGTGATGGTCGCCCCGAGCGCGGCGCACCGCAGGCCGCACCAGGTGAAAGGCCGGGTGATGCTGAGGGCGCTGGGCACGACACGACAGGCCACGCCCGCCGAGCTGCGCCAACTCCTCGCCGGCCCCTGATCGCGCGTTTGGTTTGAGCCCAGGCGACAACCTCACGTCTTCATGGACGACTCGGTGCTATTCCGCGGCGCGGGCGGGGCGCAGGACGGGCCTGCATCGTCCGGTCCCGTCGTGAGGATGTCGACGTGGCGGCGCTATTCCTAAACGCGTATCCAGTGACGTTTGACGGTGCGATTTCGCTATGGCGCGGCGCTCGTCACGAGGACGAGGATAAGCGGGAGCTCGAACGGGAGCTGGGAATGCCGGTGTGGGTCGAGCGCGAGGCCGTTTGGTCCGCTGGACGGCCTGACGGGCGCGACGCGAAGTTGGAGAGCCTTGACCCGAGCCGGTCTCGCGATCTCACCCTGTTTGCGGCGCGTGAGGCCCTGATCTCGCACGCGCAGGGTGCGGGGCGGGATGCGTGGGGTGGCCGGGCGGGGGAGATGGGCTTCGTCGGTCTGCTCGCGGCGCATGAGACCGACGAGTTTGTTCTCGAGCCGCAGCTTGTTGCGCGGTTCGCGCAGGAGGCTTACGTCGAGGCGGATGCCGTGATCGTCGTGCGAGCTAGGACGCGCTGGCGGTCGTCGCGGACGCTTGCCGAGCAGGACCTTCAGCGCTTTGCCCAGGGCGAGCGGGCTGTTCGCGTCGATGGTGATGGGCCTCGACGCGGGCTTGTGGAGTCCGTCAACCGTGATGAGCTGGTCCTGAGGGTCGGGGCCGCGACTGAGGTCGTTGCGCCTCAGGATTACGCGCTCGTGGCGGGCCCCCGGATGGTCGTGGCGTGGCGTGGAGCGAGTGTTCTGCGCGAGTTGCAGGTCGCCTCGGGGGTGCTCACGGTTTCAAACCGGCGAAACCAGTATGCGGTCAAGGACCGCTTTCAGACAGCGGGTCGGATGCTGCGCGCGCTCGGCTGGCCGGTGGCGCTAATGGGCGAAGGACAGATGCAGCTTGGCTCTCCTGTGGCTGTCCGTCTCGAGGGTGGGCGATGAGGGCCGTGCCCGCGTTGCGGCTTGCGCCGCCGCTACTGCGGTTTGACCCCGCGTTCCCCTCGCGGTCGGGACCGCAGGCCTACCAGGGGGTGCGTGCCCACGGGCCGTTCGACAGTTCGCGTGTGTCACTGGGTGATGGCTCGCTGGTGTTCGTGTTCCCTCAAGCGCTGAGCGAGCTGGCTCATCGTCTGGCTCAGGCGTGGTTGCATGGAGTTGGGAGCTTCAAGGGCTTTGAGAGCATGTTCCGCGTTCCCGTCGCCACGGGGCAGGCGCTGAAGGCGCTCCCGGTTCCGACCGATCTGCGCGATCTCAGCGCCGCGGCGCACGCGTACCGCAGCGCGATCGCCGACTGGGCCGGACAGCCGCGTGAGCGGGATCCCGATCTCGCGCTGGTGCTCGTGCCGCACTCCGAGCGCTGGCAGACCGATCGCCCCTACTACGAGGCGAAGGCCGCGTTCGCCAACCTCGGGATCCCTTCCCAGATGGTGACGACGGAGCTGATCGCCGACCCAGACAGGTTCCAGTGGGCGGTCGCGGATATCGCGCTCGCGTCGTTCGCGAAGCTCGGTGGCATACCGTGGACCGTCGAGGCACCCCCCGGCGATGATGACCTGATCATTGGCATCGGCCGCCGCGACGTCGGGCCGGAGGGTAAGCGGCGGCGTATATTTGGCTACGCGCTCACCTTCGTCTCCAATGGCGTCTACCGTCAGACGTGGTCGTTCACCCCTGCAGCCGACGATTCGACCTATCTCGCGCGGCTACAGGAGTCCGTCGAGGCCGCGTTGCGAGCTGACCTCGATCAGCAGCCGCGTCGGCTCGTCATCCACCTTCCGAAGCGGACGGGGGCAAGAGAGATTGCGGCCGTCCAACGCTCGATGGAGCGCGCCGGCGTCACGCTGCCGGTGGCGTTCCTGCGACTCGACGATTCGGCGTTGTGGGATAGCGCCGACACCTCCGAGGAGACCTGGGTTGTGCCGAAGGGGCTCGTTGTGCGGCTCAGCGAGCGCCGCGCGCTGTTGCACGCCGAGGAGCTCGGTAGCACGGGTCCACCCGAGGGGCCGTTGCTGGTGGAGCTCGACAGGCGCTCCTCCGTCCCAATAGAGCATTTCGATGGGCTGGTCGGCCAGGTGTTCCGGCTGGCTCACGCAAACTGGCGCGGCTTCAACGCTCGCTCCAAGCCGGCGACACTCGTGTACGGTGAGCAGCTCGCCGGGCTGGTCGGGCACCTCTCCGATGTGGAGAGCTGGAACCCCGACCTGCTGCGTAGCGATCTCCGCAACCGACCCTGGTTTCTGTGACTGCTTCGCCGGAAGCTCTACACGTGTTGGCACACCGAGCTGGCGCCCGCCAGCGAGACGGCGAGGACTGGTGGGGTTCGGCGATCGAGACCGCGCTCGCGGCGGTCAGCGCCACACGTCATCCGGCCGCGCACCGGGAGCAAGCAGAAGCGGCGCTCGATCGCCTCGAGCGCTGGCAGCGATCAGACGAAGCGCGCCCCGTCAGCGCCGACGCGGTCGCATTGGCGCTGGCGGCCCGCACCGCCGCGACGCTTGCCCAAAGCAACCCGGCACTGCTGTCTGCCGCGGTGGCCGCCGTGGAGCACATGGCCGGCCGCGGCGCCGATGTTGTGCCCGAGCTGCATATCGCGCTGGCAGTGTGGGCGCTCGACGATGTGGTGAGCGATCGCGCGGACGCGCCATGGCCCGCCATTCGCGACCGGTTGCGTCGCGGCAACGTCTATGGCATCGACGCGTCGCTACGTGCCTATGCGACCGGCGTCGCGGCGCGCCAGTTCGACGCCGGGACTTTGGTGCAGGCGCTGCTCGCGGACACGCCGCAGAGTCCGGCGCCAAGCGACGGGAGCGTCGTGCTGTGGCTGCTGGGAGTCGCGATCGACCGCTGCGGTCGCTCGCTCTCGGAGCACGAGCCCGGACTTCGGGCGTTGGTGGAGTGGCGCGCGAGGATCACTGAGCGCCTGGCGGTCGAGCTCGATGAGGACGCGTTCAGCGAGCCCGTGGTCGCTGACTTTGATCCCGAGGTTGACCAGGATCAACACCGCTCCGAGATCTACCTCTCGCCGATGGAGGCGCTCCTCCTCGATGTGGCCTTGGCGCCAGCAGATGACGAGGAGGTATGGCTCACATACCCTCAAGCCGAAGCGTTGCTTGGCCGGGAGACCCGGCTGGCGCGAGCGCTAGCCGGGCGCGAACGCCGTCGTCTCGCCGCGGTGTTGGCGCTCGCGACGCTCCTAGGGGGTGCCGTGCTCGGGTTCGCGCTCACCACGGCCGGCGTAAAGAGCGCAGTGGCCATAGCGTGGTCGTTAGCCGCCGCGTTTGTTGGCCTGATCGGCTCCGTGGCGCTGGCCCGGCGGGTCGTCGCTCGTCGCCGGCTGATCGACGCCCTCGGCGTCGCCGCCGCGACAGGCGCCGTATGCGCGGCTCTCAATGCCGTGAACCAGATGCTTGCGAAACCGCTGCTGCCCGATGCCGCTGGCGTCATCGCGGGGGCCGCGATCGTCGCCGTCGCCGGTGTGGTGTGGGCTTTCTTCGGGGATGCCGCCGGGGACTCGAGCGCGTAGCGTACTTCGAACGCGGACGAGCTTGGCATCATTGATCGATGGCCGGCTCGACTCCAGATGGAGCCGCGAAAGCGCGTGTTGCGCGCGTACCGCCTTCCGAGGACGCGCTGATTCGGGGCCATGGTTGAGAGTTCGGCGCGCTCGAGCTATCGCGCACGACGGCCGGAGAAGCCCCGCCGTATCGCACTAAACAGGCCACCTGACCGCCGTCTCCACGGCTAAAAGGCGGTCGCTATTGGGTCCATATCGGCCCCCCGCTATGGAGAAAACAAGCTCCCCCTTGAGGAAGGCCGGGCTGGGAGCCTTGGGGTACGCGCAGCATCAAACGACGGTCCTCTGCCGCGTGCTTGGCGGCAAGGTCGCAGATTCAAATCCTGTCTCCCCGCTAGATTGCCGGATCACGGCAGGGGGCTGCTCAGAGCGGTAGAACCGTCAGGATTCGGCTCAGGCGCATCTCGCTTCATACGCCGAGATCGACTCCGTACTCATTCTCGATGGTCTCATGGAGCGCTATCTGACGATCGTGAAGTTCAACGTGTGGGTGTTCGAGCGCTGCGCGGCGCTGTTCGTAGCGGTGATCAGAAGGGTGTACCGACCGGGCTGGAGCTTCCGCGCGCCCGAGATGCGCCCCTGGAAGGCGAGCTTGTCGAGGCCGGCGTGCCCGGTGAACGCGAGCGTACCCGGTGTCACGGTGCGCTTGCAGGCGGACTTGTTGCGGTTCTTCTTGGTCGGCGCCGCGCAGCGGCCGTTGACCATGCGTCCGCCGACTCGCTGGGTGAAGGCGAAGCTGACGTGTGCCCGCTCGTTGAGGACGAACGAGAACGTCGTGCCCAGCGGGGCCCTGCGCGTGTTCTTCGTGAACGTGGCGAGTCGGTTGCCCTCGCGCCAGCTCGAGTGCGACTGCACCACCTGCGTCAGGCTCGGCGCCACCGGAGTCGTTGGCCCTAGTGGAGTTGGACCTGGCGGGGCGAGGACGGTGAGCGGCGCGGTCCCGCCGCTTGCGGCATGCGCGAGATCGCCCGCGTAGGAGGCGGTGATCGTCGTGGCTCCAGCGGCGCTCGGCGTGTAGGTGAGCTGACACACCGACTGTCCGCCGCCGGTTCCAACTAGCGCGCAGCTCACCGTCGGGGTGAACAAGCCGGCGCCGCTGGAGCTGAAGGCGACCGTCCCGGACGGCGCGCTCGCCCCCGCTGCGGTGTCGCTGACCGTCGCCGTGCAGCTCGCCGACGCCGGGAGCGTCAGCGGCGACGGCGAGCAGGCCAGCGTCGTCGCGGTTGTGACCGTCGCAAGCGAGTCCAGTGCCAGCCCGTACGGCCCGTTGGCGCCCGTGATGAAGCTCGGGTCCGGCGCAGAGCCGTCGAGGTTGGCGCGGCCGATCGTGGTACCGGAGCCGACCGGGTTGCCGATGTTCGTCCAATAGACGTGCTGGCCGTCGACCGCCACCTCGGCCGGGACGCCGGCGCCCGTGATGAAGCTCTGGTCTGGCGAAGAGCCGTCGAGGTTGGCGCGACCGATCGTTTTGGTGCCGACGTTGGTCCAGTAAATGTGTTCGGCGTCGACCGCCACGCCGTTCGGTTCGCTGGTGCCGGGAATGAAGGTTTCGTTGATGCCGGTTCCGTTGAGGTTGGCGCGGCCGATCGCATTGGAGCCGGGATTGGTCCAGTAGACGTGCTGGCCGTCGACTGCCACGTCGGGCGGGCCGTTGATACCAGCAATGAAGCTCTGGTCCGGCGAGGTGCCATCGAGGTTGGCGCGCCCGATCCGGCCGAAGCCGGGGCTTGCCCAGTAGACGTGCTGGCCATCGACCGCCACCCCTTGCGGGGCGCTGGCGCTGGCGATAAAGCTCTGGTTCGGCGAGGTCCCGTCGAGGTTGGCACGGCCGATCGCATTGTTGAGGTTGTTGGTCCAGTAGAGGTGCTGGCCGTCGACCGCCACCCCCTCCGGGCTGGTGGCGCCCGCGATGAAACTCTGGTTCGGAAGGGATCCGTCGAGGTTGGCGCGGCCGATCGTAGTTCCTGAGCCCAGTCGTCCGAAGTTCGACCAGTAGACGTATGCGCCGGCGCTCGGCGGCAGCGCGAGGGCGGCGAGTACGGCGGCTAGGGTCGCGAGGCGAGCCACGCCCCGCTTCGGCCGCTTCGTCCAGAGATGGCTTATCGGGATCCCCTGGACGCGGCCATCGCCGCCGATCCGGAGCGGCGGGACACCCGGGCTGGATCTCCCGCGTCGCGGCGATCAAGTTCGGCGTCGGCTCGCCACACGTCGCGATCATACATCCGACCAACGGCCGAACGGGATACGGCTTGTGTGAGCCGCCCCGGCGGTCCGCAGCTGTTGCGGTCGCAGCCAAGGCGCGCTGCATAGCTCTGCTGCGCCCGCCCGCGCAGGTGTCGCGCCCTGAAGGGAGGGGGGTGGTGCTCGTCGCGATCCACCAAGCCCTCATCGTTTCCTCAGAGATCGCACCTACGGTTTGCTCATCGTCCCCGTCTGAAAGCAGGTCTCCCGTGTTCCTTTTCGTCCGCAACGCCCCGATCCGCAAGCTCGTGCTCACGGCGTTCGCGGTGCTGGGCATCCTCGCTGCGGTCACCGCGATCGCCGTCGCCACCACCAGCAACAGCCCCAAGCCGCCCGCCAAGCCGCTTTCTTCGGCGGTGCACGATGCGCTTTCGACCCCGCGGGTTCAGGGCGTGACGGCGCGGATCACCTTCACGAACCGGCTGATCGAATCTTCCAGCATCCAGGGGGGCAGCACGCCGCTGCTCTCAGGCGCATCGGGTCGCTTGTGGGCAAGCGACAACGGGCGGATCAGGCTTGAGTTGCAGTCCGAACACGGCGACGTCGAGGTCCTCTCAGATGGCAAGACCCTGACGGTCTACGACGCCACGAGCAAGACCCTCTACAAGCTCGCGCTCCCGCAAAGCGTTGCCGACCCCACGCCGAGCTCCGGCATCCCGACGATCGCCACGATCGAAAAGACGCTCAGCCAGCTCGGCGCAGACGCGAACATCTCGGGAGCGATCCCCTCGAACGTGGCTGGGCGCGAAGCCTACACCGTGCAGGTCTCACCCAAGCACGATGGCGGCCTGCTCGGCTCGGTGCAGCTCGCATGGGACGCCACCAACGGGACCCCACTTCGCGTCGCTGTCTATGCGGCGGGGAGCTCCTCGCCGGTCCTGGAACTGAACGCGACTGAAATCAACTTTGGCGCGGTCGATTCCAGCGTCTTCGCGATCTCGCCTCCTGCGAACACGCAAGTGATCAACCTGACTTCCCCGTCTGGCAAGAGCGCCGATGAACGCCACGGGTCCCAGCCGACGGTCAGCGGCGCGAGCGCGGTCCAGAAGGAACTCGCGTTCCCGCTCGCAGACCCAGCCACACTCGACGGGCTTCCTCAACAGGAAGTGCGTCTCGCGTCGGTCAACTCCAGCAAGGCCGCGCTGGTCACCTATGGCAAGGGCCTAGGAGGGATCGCCGTCCTGGAGCAGCCGGCCAAGAAATCAAGCGGTAACTCCTCTGGCAAGGACATCACCGGTTCTCTGCCATCGGTCTCGATCGACGGAACCACCGGTCACGAGCTCGCAACCGCGCTCGGGACGGTGTTGACCTTCGACCGTGCGGGCGTCTCCTACACGGTGATCGGATCAGTTCCCCCGGCGGCGGCCGAGGCCGCGGCGAGGGGACTGTGAGCGTCGACGACAGACAGCTTCGCGCCGTCCATGCCCCGATCGAGGTCCGCGATCTAGTCAAGCGCTATGGCGAGATCGTCGCCGTGGACGGGGTCAGCCTGACGGTCGAGCGCGGTGAAGTGTTTGGCTATCTCGGCCCTAACGGAGCGGGCAAGACCACATCGCTGCGGATGATGCTCGGGCTCATTCGTCCGAGCGCCGGGAGCGTGCGGCTGTTCGGTCGCGACCCGCTACTCGGCATCGGCGCGCTGAGGGGCGTCGCCGGATTCGTCGAGGCACCCCGGTTCTATCCCTACCTCCCAGGCCGTGCGAACCTCGAGCTGCTGGCCGGACTGGACCGGATGGGGATCGGCAAGACGCGAATCGATGAGGTGCTCGACGTCGTCGAGCTGCGCGATCGGGCGAAGGACAAGGTCGGCGGCTACTCCCACGGCATGCGCCAGCGACTCGGCATCGCGGCGGCTCTGCTGCGCGATCCTCAACTCCTGCTGCTCGACGAGCCGGCGACCGGCCTCGACCCGGCCGGCATGCGCGATATGCGCCGGCTCGTCCGGCGCCTCGCTGACGGGGGAATCACCGTGATGCTCTCCAGCCATCTGCTGAATGAGGTCGACGAACTGTGCAACCGGGTCGCGATCGTGCGCAACGGTCGAATCGTCTATGAGGGAACGCTCGCCAACCTCAAGCGCACCGCGTCGGGAACCTGGCGGCTGCACACATCCGATGACGAGCGCGCCGCCGCCGTGAGTGCCGCGCAACCAGGAGTGGTCCTCGGCGCCGACGATCACGACCTTGGTGTTTCGGTCACCGCCGAGAACGAGCAGGCGATCGCCGCACTCTCGGTCGCGCTGGTCGAGAGCGGGCTCGGAATCATCGAGTTGCACCAACACGTCGCGAGCCTTGAGGATCTGTTCTTCGCGCTCACCGAGCAGCCCGAAACCGACGTCCGCCAGCACGCGCGACTCATGGTCGCGAGCTGATGGGTGCCGCGCTCGTCAGCTACCGCTGGGAGCTACGCAAGCTGCGCTCGCTAAGGCGCACCTATCTCGGGCTTGGCGCCGCAGTCGCGGTGCCGGTGATCTTCGCGATCGCCGTCACGACACAAAGCAGCTCGCCCAACGACGTCGCTTTCGGGAGCTACATCCACCAGACTGGACTCGCGATCCCGCTTGTCCTGCTGCTGTTCGGCTCGGCATGGATGTACCCGCTGATCATCGCACTGGTGGCCGGCGACATCGTCGCCTCTGAGGATCACAACGGCACACTCAAGACGATCCTCACCCGCGGTGTGGACCGCGGGCCGCTACTGGCCGGCAAGGCAATGGCGACTGTCACCTACGCCGTCGGCGCGATCCTCGCAAGCGGCGTCGTCGCGGTCATCGCCGGGAGCGCCGTGTCCGGCTTGAACCCGATCACGACCCTCTCCGGTCAGCGCGTGTCGGCGATCACCGGTCTGGGACTCGTGTTCGCGAGCCTGGGCGTGTACCTCATCCCGATTCTGGCGATCGCCAGCATCGGGCTGCTGCTCTCGACGCTCACGCGCAACAGCACCGCCGCCGTCGTCGGAACGCTGATGGCCGCGCTGCTCTTCCAGTTGATCGGGATACTCCCCGGGCTCGGTGCGCTGAAGCCATATCTGCTCAGCACGCAGTTCAGCGCCTGGCAGGGGCTCTTGCGGACGCCGATCGACTGGGCGCCTATCTTGAGGGCACTATGGGTCTGCTCGCTCTATGCAGTGCCAGCACTGATCACAGCCGGGATCGTGTTCGTCCGCCGGGACGTCGACGGAGGCTGAGTTGAGCCCCGGCGAGCGGGTACTCGTGGTCGACGACGACGCACCCGTCCGGCGTATGCTCGAGCGCTCGCTGCTCGCAGAGGGGTTTGCTGTCGACAGCGCCGCGGACGGCGGGGCGGCGCTCGTTGCCTCGGAACGCACCGCACACGACGTCATCGTCCTCGATGTCGCGATGGCCGGACTCAGCGGGATCGAGGTCTGTCGGCGCCTGCGCGCGAAGGGCGCCAGCAGCGCGATCCTGATGCTCACCGCGCGCGACGCCGTGCCCGATCGCGTTGCCGGCCTGGAGGCAGGAGCCGACGACTACCTAGTGAAGCCGTTCGCCATGGAGGAGCTCGTCGCGCGAATCCACGCCTTGGCCAGGAGAGGACGACCGGCAGGCTCACTCTTGACGTTTGGCGACCTGACACTGGACCTCGAGACCCGATCGGCGACCCGCGGGGGAGCCCCGCTTGATCTGACGGCGCGTGAGGCAGACCTGCTCGAGCTTCTGCTGCGCTCACCGCGGCAGGTCATCTCGCGCGAGCGCGCGATCGGCGAGGTCTGGGACGGGTCGGCCGTCGCCAACGTCGTGGACCGCTACGTGGCGAATCTCCGCAGCAAGCTGGGCGATCCCCCCCTGATCGAGACGGTGCGCGGCGTGGGGTTCATCCTTCGGGGATGAGGACAGTTCGCTCCCTGCGAGGCCGGCTGGTGATCGCAGCGGCCGTCGCGGTTCTGCTCGCTGTCGCCGGGATCGGCGGCGCGGCTGCGCAGTTCGTCACTCATGAACTCAGGAGCACGCTCGATACGAGCCTTCGGGCACGCGCCGGGGATGTGGCACGACTGAGCGCTTCGGCACCGTCGCTGCTGACATCGCCCGGAATCCTCGACAGTGCCTCCGGAGGGCGGCAGCTCGACGTTGAGGTGCTCGACCGTCGAGGGCGGATCGTCAGCCGCTCGCTCTCGCTGGGTGCGAG
>Ga0210409_10001195_pt1 | contig 35142 bp, 34 predicted proteins | sample IncBWH17MmetaG_FD_161649 | JGI IMG/M metagenome (GOLD analysis project Ga0210409, IMG submission 161649) | Forest soil microbial communities from Barre Woods Harvard Forest LTER site, Petersham, Massachusetts, United States - Inc-BW-H-17-M | ecosystem: Environmental > Terrestrial > Soil >... | reverse complement strand
GCAACGCCAGCAGCACCAGCCAGAGCGGGATTAGCGGCATTGCGGGTAATACCAGTGTCCGTACCGGCGACAAGGAAACCGGGATTGGTAAAATCTTCGACCAGGACAAAGTGCAAAAGGATATCGACGCACAAACGCAGATAACGATGGCGTTCAGCCAGCAAGCACCGAAAGCCATCGGGACATTTGCGGATAGTCAAGCTAACGCTTTAAAAGAGCAAGCCAGAACAGAACCCGATCCAGACAAGCAAGCCGCACTCCTGGCCAAAGCCGAGGAATGGGGAGAAAACGGTAACTGGCGTGTCGCCATGCATATCGCTGCAGGTGCATTGAGCGGCGAGGTTGCCGGCGCATTGGGTGCGGGAGCAAGCGCCAGCGCTGCGACACTGCTGACAGACTTGCAGAACAATGTCCGCGATGGCTTGATCAATGCGGGAGTTGATCCGGCCACTGCAAATTTGACATCGCAAGCGATTGCACTAGGGACTGCGGCAGGCATGGGGGCGTTGGTGAGTGGCGGCAGTATGGCGGGTACGGGGATGGCTGTGGCGGTTGACGCTAACAATCGGCAGTTGCATCCGGATGAGAGAACACTTGCCAAGCAACTAGCCGCGAACAGTAACGGGAAATACACCGTTGAGCAGGTTGAAGATGCTTTGCGTGCGGCGGGCAATAAGAGATCGGGCGAAGGTGTCGGCACAGGCTCAATTGTCAACGTGGATGGCAATAAAGCGACGGTCTACGATGATGGCGCAAAATGGTCAGTAGTTCAGAATGGACAAAACGGCACACAACAACTGATACAACAGGTTCCGCTCAATATCTCCCCTGACTTAATGGCTTATATCCAGCAAGGTACCGGCAACAATTACACGTGGTCGCCAACGCAGAATCTTTCTTTGAATATGAATAATGTTTCAGGGATACTTAACCCCTACAAACAAGCAAACTGCGTCGGGACGCAATGTTCTGTTGTGACGGTCAATCCACAGCTGCCCACCAGAGCTCAGTTGGCCAACTTTACCGACAAGGGCTCTACTGGTTTAGGGCTTGCTGCAATCTGGGCACCTCCACCAGTTGATATTGGTTTCTTCGCTATGGCAATTGCATTCAAAGCTACGAATTACTCTTTGAGTCCACCAAGTCCAGCTTCTGCTTTATTAGATTCAGCTTCTACAGTCCTTCCGATTTTTTTGCCGCAAGCACAAATTATACAAACAGGTTTTGGGATGGGCGCTGCAATATTACAACCGATCGTAATCCCATATTTGGATAATTCCCTCAATAAAACGACTACATGTACTCCACCAAAAAAATGCTAAATCAAAAACAAAAGAAAGATAATTTGACGAAATTCGAATTACTGGTCTATGGATGTTTATGTTATGGCTCCGCTGTCTGTGTTTTTATTTGTATTTATTTTGCAGCTAAAGCCTCAACAGAAAATGCGCAATTGTATTCATCCATACTTGGCTTTGTATTTCTAGCGATCGCTGGTGTATTTGGTTTAGGTATACAACACGACACCCGCGTTCTTGATTTAAGACGTTTTAAAAAATAATCCGTATGGTGACGCTCGACGGAAGCAACACCGAAATGCTGGTACCGACCCTGTATCTGGCGCGCGCCAATGCAGGCGATGTATGCGAGGACGGGGAATATTCACATTCTTTATTCCATCAAGGTAAAAGTGGGGGGAATTGATTTAAGGCCGAATGGAGGACGATCTAACAAAACTGCGTAAATCACCAAATTTAGATATTGATTTTTTAAATTTCATTGAGAGTTTCATGAAAAAAATTTCTGCTGTATTTTTATTTTCCGTTGTTCTTTCTGCTTGCACATCGATGAATAAAGAACCGGTAATGAAAGGAAAAGCTATCGAGGTTCTGCCAATGCTTTATGGTACATATTCTGTAAAAGATAGTCGATTGAATTACGACAAGATTGACACCGTTCAATTTTTGCCAATAGAAGGAAAACCAACATTGAAAATGTTCTCTAATGACGGGAAGAAGTTAAAGGAAACTACAGAAACAAACGATTGTTCAGGCTACAGACTTTTAATGAACGACGGCACTACAACACTTACGGTCTTTTGTGTGAACAAGTCAATTGGCACAAGGACGGCCGCAACTGTCGATCTTAAATTCGTAGAGAAGACGGAGAAAATAACATCTGGTTCAATCATTAAAGCTTTCGAGCCAATGATCATTGAAAATGGATATTATTTAATGTACAACTCTGGCAACAGCAGAATGTTCTCACATTTCTTTTTGGAGAAGCGCTGATTAATTTTTTAGAATCCGCGTCCAAATCCACGACTTGCACGGGGTTGGAGGCGGATCTCTGTTAGCCCACGGCTTCAGTGAAGTCTAGTCACTGGTTCGAGGAGAACAGAAATGAGTCTGGGATTTGGAATTATTTGCATTGCCGGGATTTCGTTACTGATAACGTACATTCTTTTCGGGCAAACAATTGACAACTCGTTCCGTGGAAAGTTTTTTTACTGGTTGAAATCCACCATTTTTTTCAACAATATTTTTATTTATTTGGCTTAGCTACAAAGAACCGTTTGCGTTTAGTTGGATTGGTGTCTTGATGAGTTTTGGCTTGTCAGCAGTATTTAATTTATGTCGATCTCAAATTGGTGCAGGACTTTGATCTTCCCGTGAAAATTCGTCTTCCATTGAGGCCAAATATTGGCAATCAAAAAACGGAGAAATGAAAAATGAGAGATTTTTTGCTGCCATTTTCTGGATGGTTGCCAATGATCATGTGGGCTCAGATTTGCCTAGTAAGTTTCGCTATTGTGGGACGGGGCAATCGACTTCTTTGGTGCGGATTTCTTCCTGTGATCATTTTTTTCACGCAGGTTATCCCGGTATATTTTCTCAACCACTGGGCAATTTCTCATCCAGATGAAATATTTTTCCCTGCCTTTATATTTTGTGTCCTTGTGACCTTGGCGCCATCATCGTTGTTTGTCTTTGCCTGGCTCTTAAATGTTCGGCGTTCATCAAAGCAGCCTGCAGCTGCATTCAGGTGAAACGCATTCCCTGCTTATCGATGCCAACATTTTCAAGATCATGATCTTGAAAAAAAATCAGAAATTCATCGCCCGGCGGTTCCGCAGCCTTGCAATTCTCGTTGGGTAAATTTTGCTGAAATATTCTTTGGCGGGGTGGCTAAGGCGACATTGGCGGTGGTCGCTGTTGTTGCCGTCATTCTTGCTATCGCAAGTGGTAGCGCCCTGACCGACTTACCGACTACTCGCAAGGAGTTCGGCATCTTCCTATTGATATTGCTGGCTTTTGTGATTTGCGCGGTCTTTGCGGCCCACTTCCATTGGCGTGTGATCTGAAGCTCTGTCACCCTGCTAATCGCTGGCGGCCATATTGAATAAAAAAATCCGCTCTCAACCCCGCGACCTGCGCGGAATTGTGGAGCGGTTTTTTTGTTGCAGATGCCTGTGATGCGTTGGTTCTAATCGCTGGTAATCATCAAGCACCCGGTCATCACCCTGACACGCACGCTGGCATTGGGGCTGAAGCCGGTCTGTGCCACCCCGCTGCCGTGCAGGCGTATCCAGAGTGTTTCGGGATTGTCGTCCTGATAGAAAGATACTGTGAGCCGTTGTGCTGCGTTTACTGTTGATGTGCTGCTGTGTCGCGTATCATTGCGCTTAGCCATACTTAACTCCTGTTTAGTTACTTGTGGTTAGCGGGTCTTGGATGCTAGTAACATCCCTGGCCCGCGCTTCTTCTCATGCCTGCCGCTCCGGCACAGACCTGTAAAACACGGTTGCCGCTTACGATTTCCACGGCTTTCTTACGACCTCCTCTTTTGCTGTATGTCGATACAGTATAGGAGCGCAGAATAAGAAGGCCAACGCATCTCTACAGATTTAAGACAAAGTACCGTTTATTTTCTGCGTCCCTCTTAATTTGCTAAGATCTCAAAGCCGATTTTTGCTTATTCGCCAGGAGAAACCCCATGACTTCCTCAACGACTTCCTCAACGACTTCCTCAACGACTTCTTCAACGACTTCTTCGATTGCTTATCGGATCCCGGGACGCGCCCGCGATCTCGGCGAACTGGTGGTGCGCCGCGTACTGCCCGCCGGCCGCCATCAAAGCGTTGGCCCTTTCCTGTTTTTCGATCACATGGGGCCGGTCGATTTTGCCAGCGGCCAGGGCATCGATGTGCGCCCGCATCCGCACATCGGCCTGGCTACCGTCACCTATTTGTTCGAAGGCGCGATCCGCCACCATGACAGCCTCGGTAACGATCAGGAAATCATCCCTGGCGATGTCAACTGGATGACGGCTGGGCGCGGCATCGTCCACGCCGAACGCACACCAGCGGCGCAACGCGCCAGCGGCTGGCGCTTGCATGGCATCCAGACCTGGGTGGCGTTGCCGCTGGCCGATGAACTGTGCGCGCCCGCCTTCGCGCATCATCCGGCTGCCAGCTTGCCCTTGATAGAGGGCGATGGTTACCGCTTACGCGTGGTCGCCGGCCGCGCCTTTGGCCGGGAAGCGCCGGTCAAAGTCCATGCGCCGACCTTGTATGTGGCCGCCGAAATGAAGGCGGGGGCGCAGTTCACGTTGGAGCCTGAATATCCGCAGCAAGCGGTGTATGTCGCCAGCGGCAGCGTGACGATCGATGGCGAGGCGCTGGAAATGGGCGTGCTGGCGGTATTGCAGGCGGACCGGGCGGTGAAAATTGCCGCCAGCGAAGCAGCCCAGGTCATGCTGCTGGGCGGCGCTCCCATCGACGGCCCGCGCACCATCTGGTGGAATTTCGTTGCCAGCAACCCGGAGCTGATTGAAACCGCTAAACGCAACTGGCGCGAACAACGCTTTGATCCGGTGCCCGGCGACGATGAACGGATTCCTCTGCCGGAAGAATGAACGCAAACTCGAACGCGGATTTCAGGAGAATACGCGCAGACAGCGGGACAAGCCGCACACACTTATCGGTGGCCGGATCTTTCAGATCCCGGACCAGCCGCGCGCCGCCCCAGGAAAATATGCAGCACCAGCAATGCCGGGAAAGATAAGCCTAGAATCCAGTGCGCCGCCGACCACAGCGGCCGGCTGGATTCGCTGGCGAGGTAGTACAAGGCATAACCGCTCGCCGTCAGCAAAGATAGCAGCGCCACCATGCTCCAGCCGGAATAGCGATTGCGACGTGCATGGTGGGCGCGCCGGATATGATTGTTGAGCAAACTGCCGACGAAAAAAAGCGCGGCCATGGCGGCCGCGCCATGCAGCTTCATGGCCCACGGTTCGAGCGGATTGACGGTTTCGCCGAACTCGCCGGCGACCTGCAGGAAATAATGAGCGATCAGCCACAGGATGCCGCTGGCGGTCAGCAGTCCGGATACGCCATACAGGCTGAAGCGATGCCAGCGTTCAAGCCGGAAGCGGATCAGGTGCGGGCGGTTACCGGGGTGATGCAGGCTGTGTTTAGGTTGTTTGAGTTGGCGCATCCGTCAGATTATAAAAGCAGTCGCCCCAAACTGTTGCAATAAAGGATGACGCGGATCGGCGCTCAGCAGCACCAGCTTGGTCAGCGCGTCCGCCGTCATACATGCAGGCGCTTGCACCGTGACGCTGATGTTATTGACTACCGCACTGCCGTCAACACCGTGCACCAATGCCGAGCGCGGTTGGCCCTGCACCGTTCTCTGTGAAAAATAACTGCCTGAAGTTGCCAATGCCGCGTCTTTCAGATCGAACCGGAAACCGATTTGCGTCGGCGCCCGGGGATCGCGGATCATGATTGGAAAAGCGGTTTCGCCATATACCCGCAAATCGCCGCCGGCGTTGACGCAAGCCGCAGCGACGCCGGACGCCTGCAAGGCGTCGATCGCGGCGTCTACCGCATAACCCTTGGCGATGCCGCCCAGATCGATCAGCACCGGCGCCAGCTTTTGAAGGTTGCCGTCCGCATCGATATGCAGGGCCGGTCGATTGCGCTGATGACGGGCTAGCCCTTGATGCAGGCCGCTTTCCAAGCCGGCGCGAGGTAAATAACCCCACTCAACCAGCCTTGATGCGCAAGCAATATCAAACAGGCCATCTGTAACTGCGTTCATATCGAGTGCTGCGCGCATCACCGTCGCCGTGCGGGCGTGGATCTGCAGCGCACTGCCGACTGCCATTTGATTGATTTTGCTGACATCGCTGGCGGCGTCGTGATAACTCATCAGGCGATGTACTTCGGCGATGGCACCAAAAGCGGCGTCGAAAGCCAGCGCGGCTGCGGCCTCGCTGAGGGTGTCGGCAATCGTCACCTCGACCAGGGTTCCCAGCCAAGGCTGCGCGCGCCGTCTCATTTTTTCAGAGCGACCTGGGCAATCGCCGCGATCCGCCGCACGCCATCGGTAACATGGGTGCACGACAGCGTAGCGCCGCTGATGCTGGCAATGCCGTCGCCGATGCTCAAACCGGCAGCCGCCGTCTTGCCGACAAACTGTTTGCGCCAGGCCGGGCTTTTGATTTCAAAGCCGTGGCTTTCACGATAAGTGAGGATTTCAATCTGCTTGATGCTGGCGTCGGGATTGACCGCCACCGCGTACGAGATCAATTCAAACTTGCCGATGACATCGTCCAATACCACATAACCCAACAGCGAACCCAGCTGGGCATCGCCCTTGTACGCGGCAAACACGCGCCAGGCGACCGAACGCGCTGGCAGGCCGGCTAGCTTTTCCACCTGCTTCATCTGCTCGCCGGTCAACTGCAAACTGACATCGCGGAAGCCGGTCGCGTCCGGAAACATGACTTGCTGCGCCTGCTCCACCGTCAGGTACTGGGTGGCAAAGGCGCTGGAACTTGCACTGGCGGCAAGCGCCAGCGCGGTTAGATTGATCGGCTTCATCTTCGCAATCTTCGTAAATTAGAAAGCATAACCCAAGCCGAGGTTGAAACGATCGCGTGCGGTGTCGACCTTGAACTTCTGATAATCCGCCTTCAAGACCACGCCTTCGCCGACATTGAAGTTGGTGCCGACGGTCCACACGCCTTCGTTCGGTCCGGTGGCAACTGCCAGGCCGGCCGGCATCGCCGCATAGCTGTTGGCGGTATTGAAGCGCTCATAGCGAAGGAACGGTGTCAATGTGTAGTCAGAGTTTTTCCACAGCTGATAGGCGGCTTGCGTATACCAGCCGTAGAAGGACGACGGCACTGGCGTCGGATTGCCGGCAAAGGTCTGGTTCAGCGCTTCGGTATTGCTGATGGTGCCGCGGGCGTAGACTGCGGACAGATCCCATTTGCCCGGCGTATAGCGCGCATGCAAATCCCACAAGGTCAGGCGCGCATCCTGTGCCGCGAAATCCGGCGTCTTTTGGCCGATTTTGCCGGTGAATACCGAGCCGCCCAGCAGCAAGCCCGGCACGCCGCGCCAGTTCAATGCGCCGAACACGCTCAGATCGTGCGACTTCGCCATCTGGCCTTCCTGGTGGATGCTGCCCAGCGGCGAGGTGCGGCCGTCGGTGGTGGTTGCATCCCATTTGCTGAGATCGAAACCGGTAGTCAGGCCGGTATCCCAGGTGATGCCGTTGTCGAGCGTCTGCGACAAGCCGAGACCGGCTTCGCGCCAGGTCGATGGAATGATCGCGGTTTCAACGAAGTTGCGGTACACGCCGTAATAAGCGGTAGGTTCATGATTGGTGTTGAGCAAACCCGCCGGGATCAGGAACAAGCCGCCCTTGGCGCGCAGGCCGTTGTTGAATTCGCGTTCGACATACAACTGTTCGACTTCAGTCTCGCCCTTGTCGCTGGCGGAAGTGACGGCATGCTCCCATTCAAACTCGGCCACCATCTTGGTCTTTTCGTCGAACCGGTGGGTGATGCCGATCACGGCGCGTGCGACATCGGCTTGCGACTTGCTGCTGTCGTGACGCGGACGGGTGTAGTTAACTTCGCCATAGCTCGACAGCACCGTGTTAGGGCCCAGCATGGTCGCCGGCGACGCCGCTGCCGCTGTTGATACCGGTGCAGTGACGGCCGGTGCAGTGCCGGCCGATGCGGCCACTACCGCTGCGGGCGCTACTGGCGCCGCCGCCAGCGCATCCTGGCGTTTTTCAACGGTGTCGGTTTTTTTCTTGGTGGCGGCCAGCTCGGCCTTGAGCTGTTCGACTTCAGCCGCCAGCTTATCGAGTCGCTTCAATAGTTCGGCCTCGCTAGCCGATGCGGCCAGCGGGCTGGCCATCAAGGCGAGTGCAACGGCTTGCGCCAGGATGTTCTTTTTCATGCTGTTTTCCCCGTGTAATTGATTGTTCTATTGTGCTTTGTAGCCGTCGGTCAGCGTGCCCAGAAATTGCACGACATCGTCGACTTCGCTCTCGGACAAGGCCGGCGGCATATTCGGTTGCCGGTTATACGGCACCTCGGTGACATTCACGTTCTTGCGATATTGCTCGGGCAAGTCGTTGAATTTTTGCACCGCGCCGTTGGCGTCGACCGGGTACCATAGCTCCGGATTGGTATCGCGCTTGACGTAAAAACTCACTGCCTCGCGCAGGGTCTTGAAGTAACCGTTATGGAAAAACACTTTGCGCGTCGCGACATTGCGCAAGGTCGGCACCTTGAACTTGCCGCACAACTCGCTGCGGCTGCTCAGATCGGTACGATCCGGTCCGCACAGGCCGAGATCGAAATAAGCAGGATCGGCGGTCGCTGCAATCGCCGGATTGCGCGGAACGCCAAGATTATCGAAGGTGAAATCGGTAAATAAGGGCGACGATCCATCGCTGCCCTTGGCGCTCAGGTGGCAGGCAACGCAGTTGCCCTTGGTTGGATTATTGAACAGCGCCAGTCCGCGTAATTCGGCCGCATTCAATGGCACTTTGCCGGCCAGGAATTGATCGTATTTGGAATCGTAAGGATGGAAATCCGTATCTTCTTTTTGATATTGCTGCAAGGCCACTTGGATGCGGTTGAAGGCGTCGTCGCTGTTATCCAGGATGGCGGCGCCGAATACCTTGCGGAATTCTTCGACATACGCCGCCGATTTTAATTTGGCAATCACATCGGCCCTGCCGGCGTTGGCCATTTCGTGCGGCGCCAGGAACGGCCGCTCCGATTGTTCAGCCAGGGTGTTGACGCGGCCGTCGCGATTGAAGCCGCCGGTCGGCGTGCCGTCGCTGGCAAAAAAGAAAGCCGGGGTCAGGTTCAGATAGCGTAAGGACGGCACGGCGCGGAAACCCGGCACATCGAGATTGGCGCCGCCCAGTTGCACCGCCAGGTCATTGCTCTGCGCGTGCGCGTTGTCGGGATTGTGGCAAGTAGCACAAGATTGTTTGCCGGAGGCCGACAAGCTCTGATCGCTGAATATCTTCTTGCCAAGGCTGGCGACCTGGCTCAGGCCGCCGTCAGGCACGGGCGTAATCGGGGTCGCGGCGGCACTGCTGCTGCCGCTATCGCCACCGCCGCCACCGCCGCATGCTGCCAGCAGACAAGCCGCAGCAAGCGCCAGCAGCCACCTGCCTCTGTTTGGAGTGCAGATCAGCGGCGCAACATTATTTTGAGACATATGGCTTATTTTTTTAGTGATTTTAATTTCCCCAGGCCTTGGTCGAAATGCACTCGGCCTTACCTTCCCTCTCTGTTTCATCGTTCTATTTTTAGTCGAAACAGCAGAATACGAATCTTATTGAGAATGATTGCAATTAGCAATTACTATCAATTGCGACAGGGAATTTCTACGCAACATGTCTTTTTCTCCCAACAACCGGAGCATGGCCGATGCCAGGCAGAAATCGTAAAGAGTGAACGCGCCAGGCCCGCTGTTGCACACAACCGTTGCCATCCTGACTACAGCCAAAAATCCCTGGGAGGCGCACACTAGCTGCAAAATCCATAGCAGCGCAGGCATTGTCTGGGATGGCTCAAGCGACCCCATCCCGCGTTTCCCGCTGTTTTCATGGTCGCCCGACAGCACAGGAGAATCCGCTATGGCAGCACAGATCAATATAGTTCTGGTACACGGCGCATGGGGCGACGGCTCTCATTGGCGCCACGTGATTCCACCGCTTCATGCCAAGGGATATCGCGTGCGCGCAGTCCAGAATCCGCTCACTTCACTGGCCGACGATATCGACCGCACCACCAGGCTGGCGGCAGCCCAGAACGGACCGACACTGCTGGTCGGTCACTCCTATGGCGGGATGGTGATCAGCGGCGCGGGACATGCGCCGAATGTGGTTGGCCTGGTGTACATTGCGGCCTTTGCGCCGGATGAAGGCGAAACCCCGGGAGGCATCTTTGGCATGCGCGAGCCGCCGCCCGGCGCTGCCAGCATTGCGCCGGACGACAACGGTTTCCTGTGGCTCGCGCCGGATCAGTTCCACGACAATTTTTGCCAGGACGTGGATGCCACGGAAGCCCTGGTGATGGCGTTGACGCAGAAGCCGATCGCGGCCCGTTGCTTCGGCGACGCCGCCGGACCACCGGCATGGAAAGTCAAGCCGTCCTGGTATCAGGTCTCAAGCAACGATCGCATGATCCCGCCCGAAACAGAGCGCTGGTTCGTCGAAAGAATGAAACCCAGGAAAACCATCGAGCTGGCGGCAGGTCATGCGTCGATGGCATCGCGCCCTGCTGAAATCATCGCGTTGATTGAAGAGGCGGCGCGCACCTGGGTCTAAGCAACGCGCTTAACCAACGCAGCAAACGCAGCTAACTGGGGTCAGAGTGAACTTTCTGCGCGCCTTTTGCAGAAACTTCACTCTGACCCCACTTAGCGGGCCACGGAGTAGCTGCCTCAAAAAAAAAGAACAGAACCGCTTAGTGCGCGCTGTCTTTCTCCGAATCCGTCATGTGGGGTCAGAGTCGAGTTTCGCGATGAAGCTCTGCGAAAGTCGACTCTGACCCCAGATGACTCGGCTGACTGTGGCGCGGTCGTTGTTACGCTTGATCTCTCAGCTTGAACTCTCGGCTTGAGCCGAGACACGCTTCGGCTTCCACAACTGCCAGCCGAGATTCATGCCTGCCGCTGCGATCAGAATCGCGGCGGCACCACCGATCTGGGTCAGCTGCAAGCGATGGCCGAAAGCCACGTAATCAACCATGATCGCGACGATCGGATAGATGAACGATAGCGATCCGGTGAGAGCTGTCGGCAACTTCTGGATGGCGCCGTAGAGCAGGATATACATCAGCCCGGTATGCACTACGCCGACCGTGACCAGGATCGCCCAGCTGCCGACGGTGGCAGGCAACTGTGACAGGTGCGCGAAAGGCGCCAGCATCACTATGCCGACACAAACCTGGATCAGCGCGATCAGATGCGGCGGCGTGCCGGCCAGTTTTTTAGTGATGACGGCGGCGACCGCATAGAAAAAAGCTGCGCCGAGCGCCATCAATATCCCCGCCAAATAATCGCTGCCGCTATAGGCGTTCAAACCAGCGGCGCCGGGCTGCGCCAGCACGATCAGCAGCATGCCGGCAAAGGCGATCGCCAGCCAGGCCAGTTTGTTGACGGTCAGCCGTTCGGAGAAAAATATCGCGCCAAGACCGACCAGCATGAACGGTTGCGTGTTGTAGACCGCGGTGCTGATCGAGATCGAGGCCCGCGAGTAAGAGAGGAACAGCAGCAACCAGTTGCAGACTATCGCGACACCTCCGAGCGCGGCCAGCGCCAGTAGACGCAAAGTGACGGCGCCGCGCAGCAAGCCCATCCCGGCACAGACCACCAGCAGGGTTGCCGCGCCGAAGACGCAGCGCCAGAACACCACATCCAGCACCGGCTGGCCCGAGACCACGACGAACCAGCCGATGGTTCCCGAAATCGCCATGGCGGCGGTCATTTCAACCGTCCCGCTTACCGTCTTATCCATGTATAGCCCCTGAAAACTGTCAGAGGCTGATAATCTCACTTTGCATCGGCATTTTCCATGCGATATAAAAGGATTTTCTTGCGATATAACTTATTATGTAAGGCCATTCTGCCGATTTTCGGAGAAAACTAAAATGCTGAACAATATCGACCAGCGCATCCTCGAAGTTCTGCTCACGGATGCGCGAATTTCGCTGAAAGAACTGGGCCAGCAAGTCGGCCTTTCCTCGCCCAGTGTTTCGGAACGGCTGCATCGCCTTGAGGAACGCGGCGTGATCCGTGGTTTCACGGTAGACATCGACCCGCAAGCACTCGGCTACCAGTTGCAGGCTATCGTCCGCATCAGGCCTTTGCCAGGCAAGCTGCAAATCGTCCAGAAACTGATCGAACAGACACCTGAATTCTGCGAGTGCGACAAAGTGACTGGCGACGATTGTTATATCGCTCGCCTGTTCGTGCGTTCGATTGCGCATCTGGACCAGATCATCGACCGCATTGCCGACAAGGCCGAAACCAATACCGCGATCGTCAAGGCGCAGCCGATCAAGCGGCGGCCGCCGCCGCTTGGGATCGGCTAGCGAGAATCAGGGCCTGTTGCCATTCAATTTGGGAGTGCGAACGCGCGGCAGGCGTTGCGTGCCTAGGCGCAGCGACGCGACGTGGCGGTGCCACGGCAAGGAGCTGCAACAACGGCATGCGACGCCTGCAGCCGTTCCCGGAGGGTTCAAAGCAAAACGTGCGCTGGCCGCGTTGCATGGCTTGCTGGGGCACCAGCCCCAGCTACGCCACGCCCTTGCAGGGCGCATACCCGCCTGCATGCGGGTATCGTTACGCAGGCGTGCAGCAGTGCTGCACGAATTCCCTGCTACACCCTTGCCACCACACGTTTTGCTTTGAACGCATCTCCCAAATTGAATGGCAACAGGCCCTAGCTTCAGCGCTCGATCATGCGGCTCCAGCGATCGTTCCAGGCGGCGCGTTCTTTGTTGATGACGTCCCAATCGACCGTGTTGATGTTTTTCATCAGCTTGTCGATATTGCCGATCTTGGCTTGCACCGATTCCGGAATCTTGACATTCTTGTTGATCGGAATCGCGTTGGCGTATTCCATCGCCTTGGCTTGCGAACCGGCGCTCAACAGGTATTCCGCCAGTTTTTGCGACAGCTCCGGCTCGGAATTGTTTTTCAGCGCGCAAGCGCCCACCATCAACATCACCGCGCCCTCTTTCGGCGTAGCGAATTCGGCCGGAATGCCTTTGGCTTTCAAATTCGCAATGGCGGTTGGCGTCAGCGGGAAAATGGCGGTTTCACCGGTTTGCACCATCTCGGAAATTTTCGCCGAGCTGGAAAGGTATTCGAGCACGTTAGGACCGACCGTGCTGCCCCATTTCTGGAAACCCGGCTCGACATTCTTGTCGGTGCCGCCGACCAGACGGTTAAACATCAGGAAGCTGTGCAGGCCGAAGGTGCTGCTCTGGATCGATTGGAACACGACTTTTCCCTTGTATTTCGGATCGGCGAAATCCATCCACGAAGTCGGCGCGGCCCAACCCTTTTCATCGAACATCTTTTTGTTGTAGCCGATGCCGACGGTGCCCAGTTCGATCCCCACCGCCTGGTCGTTCGCCATGCGGGCGAAAGGATAGATCTCCTTGAATACCGGCGCCTCTTTCAGTTTCTGGCACAAGCCCATGCCGACCGCACGGTACATGACGCCATCGTCGAGAAACACCAGATGCATTTGCGGTTTGTCTTTTTGCGCCGACATCTTAGCCATGATGTCAGCCGAAGTACCGGGCACCACCACGATCTTGACGTTGTTGGCTTTTTCAAAATCCGGGAATATATAGCTGGTGTAATTCTTTTCCATGCTGCCGCCGTTCATGCCGACGTATAGCGTGCGTGTTTCGGCGTTGCTTGTCGCAGTAGCGCCTAATGCCGAAATGAATCCTGCCGCCAGGATGATTTGCTTGAATTTCATGTTGCCATCTCCTCAAAAATTAAACGCCCCCAATACACCCGATACCAGACACAGGCCTGCCACCTGTGTAACTTCAATTACATCGACGTCAGCGCGGTTGCGCTTAACAAACGCAGCTAACTGGGGTCAGAGTCAAGTTGGCGATGAAGCACTGCAGAAATTGACTAACCCCGTTGACTCTGACCCCAGATGACTCTGACCCCAGTTAGCTGCCTCTGTTATGCGCACTGAATCTAGCAATGCTGAACGCCTGGATGGGCGTCGCCGTCGCCTGATCAACCACCAATTCCGCCAGCACTTCCCCCACCGCCGGCGCTAGCTGAAAGCCCGCGCCGGAAAAACCAAAAGCATGAAACAAGCCAGGAGTCGTGGCGCTGGGCCCGAGCACCGGCTGATGATCTGGCAACGCGCCTTCGACGCCAGTCCAGCTGCGGATCACCAACGCGTTTTGCAGCGCCGGGATGAATTCGTAGGCCATTTTCATTGAAGCAAACATGGAGGCACTGGTGGGGCGTGTCGACCCGATCGCCAACTGCCCTGTGCCGCGGCCGCCGCCCAGCACGAAATTTCCGCGCGCCACCTGGCGTGCATAGAAGCCGCCGCCGACGATGCCGACGTTGGGTTCGACCAGTTTCGGCATCGCTTCGGTCACCCACATATTTGGATAAATCGGATATTCCGGCACATGCTCGCCAAACTGTTCGGCAAACGCGGCGCCCCACGCGCCGGCACAGTTCAGCAGGAATTTTGCGGTTACTTCCAAACCGTTGCTGGCGCGAACCGTAAACTGCTTGCCATCGAAGCTTGCGGTTTCTACGGTCGTGCCTTCGTGGATGATGGCGCCGTGGCGCTTTGCCGCCAATGCAAAAGCCGCTGCCACCAAACGCGGATTGGCATGACCGTCGCCGGCACACAAAGAGCCGCCGGCAACCTTGTCGCCCAGCCACGGGTAACGCTGGCGCAGCGCCGCTCGTCCCAGTAGCTCCAGCTGCAAACCGAATTCTTCAGCTTGCGCGCGGTAATCCTCCAGCGACGCCATTTCCTCTTCATTACGCGCCAGCTTCAGATGGCCGGAAATCGTATATTCGCAATTGCTGCCGATCAGTTCCGGCAGGCGCTGCCAGATCGCATGCGAACGCTGGGCCAGCGGCAGTTGTATCGGCGGCCGCCCCTGACGCCGCACCCCGCCATAGTTGACACCGCTGGCTTGGGCGCCGCACCAGCCCTGCTCCAGCAACAGCACCGAGCGATTCATGCGACGCAAGGCCAGCGCTGCGGAGCAAGCCATCAAGCCGCCGCCGATGATGACAACCTCAGCGCTCAAGTGCTCGCTCATGCAATCTCTCGCTCAGAATTCGCTACTGAATTTTGCACAACCCCGACCGCCACCGGAAATGGCTTCACCGGCGGCTGCCCGCGCAGCCGTCCGACTTGCGCCAGCGATTTGCCGGTGCTGCACGCCAGGATTTCGGCGGCGGCGGCGCTGCACACCCGTCCCTGGCAACGTCCCATGCCAACCCGGGTCAGCGCTTTGAGGCGGTTTATTTCCACCGTGCCGGCCTGCTTCACGCTGTGGCGCAATTCGCCCGCCGTGATTTCTTCGCAGCGGCAGATAATCTCTTCATCGGCACACTCGCGCGCCCATTCGACCGGCGCCGGGAATGCCCGTTCCAGTCCGCGTCTGAAGCCTTGAATGCTGTGCAGCGCACGATCGAGGCGCCGGGTTTCTCGCAAGTCGACGCTCTGCCCCAGGTCTTCAAGCAAGGCCAGCGCGGCGCGCTTGCCCGCCAGTTCAGCGGCGTCGGCGCCGGCGATGCCGCTACCGTCGCCGGCCAGGTAGACCCCTTTGACGCTGCTGCGTCCGGCGCCGTCGCGCTGCGGCAGCCACTGCTGATTGAGTTGATTGAATTCGAAGGCGCAAGCAGCCAGATCGGCCAGCTGGGTTTCCGAGCGCAGGCCGAAACCGCTAGCCACGGCGTCGCATTCCAGCGTCTCGGCGCGGCCGTTCTTGTGCCATGTAATAGCTTCCACCTTTTGTTCGCCGCTGACGGCAATCTTTTGCACGCCCTCCACTATCCTGACACCATGACAGCGCAGCCAGGCGAGAAAATACAAGCCTTTGGCGAAGGTAAGCGGTTGTTTAAGCAGATCAGGCGCGGCCCGCAGTTTGCCGGAAAACGATGAAGTATCCAGCACTGCCGCGATCCTGGCGCCGGCCTTGGCATATTGATAGGCCAGCAAATACAGCAGGGGCCCAGTGCCGACCAACACCATGCGGCTGCCGATCACGCAACCCTGCGCTTTCAACGCGACCTGCGCCGCGCCCAGGGTGTACACGCCGGGTAACAGCCAGCCGGGGAACGGCAAAACGCGGTCGATGGCGCCGGTGCATAAGATCAGATGCGAGTATGGCAGCGACTGCTGTTGACCGCGTCTCAGCAGATCCAGTTGCTGGCCGTCGCAATTCCACACCAGGGTTTCTGGAAGATAGTCGATAGCGCTGCGTAGTCTGTCAAAGGTGTGATGCAGTGCATCCGCCTTGGCCGACTCGCTTCCGTATAACTGCTTTTTAGAACGCACAAACCCGGCCGGCGGCTGGCGGTATATCTGGCCGCCGGCGCGTTGGTTTTCATCGACCACCACGGGCCGCAGACCGGCCGCCACCAGGACCTCGGCAGCACGCACGCCAGCCGGGCCGGCGCCGACAATCACTATTCGTGGCTCATTCAGCATCTCACTCACGCGCACCTCCTGAAACCGCGCTCAGCAAGCGCATGCCGCTTTGGATTTCTGTACTGCAGGCGCGTACCGGCTGTCCGTCTTCAGTGCGCATCCAACAATCCTGGCAAGCGCCGATCAGGCAAAAGCCGGCGCGCGGCTTGCCGCTGAATTCGGACAGGCGCAAGCTGTCGGCCTGCGTCAGCACTGCGGTCAATACGGTATCGCCCGCCAGCGCTGTGACGCTGCGGCCGTCAAGCGAGAAAGTAATCGACGCCCGCTGCGTCTCGGCGACTCTGGTAAATAAACTCATCGTTTGGCTTCCGCTTCCTGACATGGCCTCATCCCTGCTGACCGATCAACACCTTATCCAAGCCGTAGACGCGATCCAGCAGCAGCATCGCCGCGCCGGTAATCAGGATCATCAATGCCGACACCGAGGCCATCATCGGATCGATCGATTCGGTGGCGTACATATACATACGCACCGGCAAGGTGACGGTAGCCGGCGTGGTCACGAAAATCGACATGGTCAGCTCGTCGAAACTATTGATAAACGCCAGCAGCCAGCCGCCGGTAATGCCGGGCAATATCATCGGCAGCGTGATGCGCCGGAACACGGTCCAGGCGCCGGCGCCTAGCGATTGCGCGGCCTGCTCGGCGCTTTGATCCATACCCACTACCGCCGCCAGCACCAGCCGCAATACATAGGGGCTGATCACCACCACATGGGCGATCACCAGCCAGCCGAACGAACCGCTGACGCCCATGCTGGCAAACAAGCGCATCAGCGCCACACCCAGCACCAGGGTCGGGATGATCAGCGGCGACAGAAACAAGGCGTTCAAAAAATCGCGGCCGGCAAAACTCAGGCGTCCGATCGCCAGGCCGGCCGGCAGCGCCACGCACAGCGAAACCGTGGCCGATAGCAAAGCCAGTAGCAAACTGTTGTAGAACGATTGCACGAAATCAGGATGTTCAAAGATGGCTTTGAACCAGCGCAATGAAACACCGTGGGTCGGCAGCGACAGCGTGTCTTCCGGCGTGAACGCGACCAGGCACACCACCAGCAGCGGCGCCATGACAAACGTCACCACCAGCGCGTGGAATATCAGTGAAACCGGACCATTGTTGCGCATGCGATCTGTTCTCCAATTAATCCATTAGCCCAGCGTTCTGGAATACTTGCGTTCCAAAACCCGGTTGTAACTCAACATGATGAGCAGATTCGCCAGCAGCAAAATGATGGCTATCGATGCGCCCAGCGGCCAGTTCAGAGAGCCGAGGAATTCGTCATAGACCGTGGTCGCCACCACTTTCAGGCGGCGCCCGCCCAGCAAGCCGGGAATCGCAAAGGCGCTGGCGCTGAGGCCGAACACGATCAGGCTGCCGGACAAGATGCCGGGCAAGACCTGCGGCAGTATGATCCGCCGCAACACCGTTGCCGGCGAAGCGTTCAGCGACAAGGCCGCCTGGGCCACGGTAGGGTCGAGTCTTTGCAAAGAGGTCCACACCGGGATCACCATGAATGGCAGCATCACATGCACCAGGGCGATCACGATTGCACCAGTGGTATAGAGCAATTTGAGCGGCGCAAAACCCAGCCAGACCAGAGTCGAATTGACTAGTCCGTTGGCGCTCAGCAGCATGCTCCAGCCGAAAGCGCGCACCACCACAGACACCAGCAAGGGGCCGAGAATAATGATCAGGAAAATCGAGCGCCACGGCTTTGCCATGCGGCTCAATACATACGCCTCCGGCGCGCCGATCAATATGCAGATGAGCGTGGTTAAACCTGCGACCCAGAAGGTGCGCAAGAAAATCGAATGGAAATATTCATCGCTGAAAACCTGCCAGTAGTTGTGCAGGCTGAGGCTGGCGCGGATGCCGGTATTCGAATCGAAGCCATAGAAGGACAACAGCAAGGTCAACAGCAATGGCACCAGCACCATCGTGAAAAAAAGGATCACGCCGGGAGCGGTCAGCAGATACGGCAGCGACGGCGACTTAGCCATTGTGCGCCTCAAGGTGTTCGCGCTTGACTATGTGCAGCGCGTCGGCCGCCCAGCGCAGTGAAACCTCTTCGCCGTCGCGGCATGCGGCATTGCCGCAGTTCTGCCAGGTCGCCAGCAGATCGCCGAGGCCGGTATCGATGTGATACAGCCATTGGTTGCCAAGAAACACACCGGAGCGCACCCGGCCACGGATAATTTCATCCTGCGGGCTGCAGCGTTCGAGTTTTTCCGGGCGCAGGCAAAGCGTGACCCGTTCGCCGATCTGCAGCGTTGCATCGCTGGTGTTCAGCAATTGCCCATGCACGCTCAGTGCCGATCCTTGCTGGCTGACGGCAGCAACCTGCCCTTCAAACAGATTGGCCTTGCCGACGAATTGCGAGACGAACTGGTTCACCGGGCACTCATAAGCATCGAACGGTTTGGCGATCTGTATCGCGCGGCCGGCGTCCATGACGACTACCCGATCGCTCATCGACAGCGCTTCCGACTGGTCATGCGTGACCATGATGGTCGTGGTGCCGACCTTGCGCTGGATCTCGCGCAGTTCGATCTGCATGTCTTCGCGCAATTTGGCGTCGAGATTCGACATCGGCTCATCCAGCAGCAGCACCGGCGGTTCAATCACCAAGGCGCGCGCCAACGCCACACGCTGGCGCTGGCCGCCGGACAACTCACGCGGATAACGGTGGCTGAATTTGTCCAGATGCACCAGCGACAGCGCCTTGCGTACCCGTTCTGCGCGTTCGTCCGCTGCGATCTGCCGCATTTCCAGGCCGAAGCTGACATTGGCGCTGACTGTCATGTGGGGAAACAAGGCATAGCTCTGGAACACGATGCCCAGGCCGCGCCGGTTAGGTTTCTCTTGCGTGATATCGCGGCCGTCCAGGATCACGCGCCCTGCGCTGGCCTCGACAAAACCGGCAATCATTTGCAAGGTGGTGGTCTTGCCGCAACCCGATGGGCCGAGCAGGGACACGAACTCGCCCTTCTCAACTGTCAGGTTGAGTTGTTCAACCGCGGTGAAGTCACCGTAATGTTTGGATAGGTTTTCCAGCTGTAGAAACGACATCGACTTGTCTCCCATGACGGTCGGTTTTGATCCCAATATCCTTACCGCAGTACTGCCAGGCCATTTCCGCAATATAGAGAAAAGAAAAATCAGGGTCAATCCAATATTCCATATAGCAGACTAATTATTTGATATATTCCATTTAATGGATCATTATTGGATATATAGATAAACTAATTTCATCTGGAGGAAATAGTGAAAGATCAAGACGTTTCGGCCGGAACCAGCCTGCAGCGCGGTTTCGCGATTATTCGCGCATTGGCAACGACCAATGGCGACGGCGCCAAGCTGACCCATATAGCCGCCGCAACCGGCCTGGCCCAGCCCACCGCGCACCGCATTCTGCGCGCGCTGACAGGCGAAGGCGTGGTCGAACAGGACGAACGCAGCAAAGCCTATCGATTGAGTGTGGAATTTTTTGCCTTGGCCGCACGCGCCGGCCATCGCGGCAATTTGCGCGATATCTGCCGGCCTATCCTGTTGCGGCTGTCGGCCGCGCTGGGCGACACCATGTTCCTGCTGGTGCGCAGCGGCTACGACGCCATGTGCCTGGATCGCAGCGAGGGGCCGTTTCCGATCCGCTCGTTCACCGGCGACATCGGCGGCCGGGTCGCACTTGGCGTTGGTCAGGGGGCGTTGGTGATTCTGGCGTTCCTGCCGGAAGCGGAGCGCGAAGAAATCATCCGTTTCAATCTGCCGCGCCTGCTGGATCTGGGTTTATATGACGAAGTGTATTTGCGCACTGAAATCAAGCGCTCACTTGAACTTGGTTATGCCGCTAGTCATGGGGTGGGCTTGCTGCCCGGCATGGCCGGGATTGCGGTGCCGGTGCTGGACCGCCAAGGCCGCGCAGTGGCAGCCTTGAGCGTTGCCACGCTGGCGGAAAGATTAAATGCCGACCGTTTGCCGACCGTGGTGCAGATCCTCAAGAAAGAAGCTGCCAGCGTCGGCGCGCAGATCAATCCGTTTGATCCGGTTTTGCGGCGGCCGGCGCAGATACTCGGCGGCTTGCCGATTGAAGCCCCTAAATGATGTAGCTATTGAGGGCAGAGTCATCTGGGGTCGGAGTCATCTGGGGTCGGAGTCAACTTTCGCAGTGCTTCATCGCGAAACTTGACTCTGACCCCAGTTAGCTCCCGCCCCCAGTTAGCTCGAACCGTGCAGCAGGCTTGGAGAGACCGATAAAGGAGAAGACTCCCGGAACCCAGTCCTATCTGGAAAGTGGCTCCGGCGAAAGGTGAATCTACTCTTGTATCGGCTCGCTAAAAAGCGACAGCGGAACTCCGTGAAAACCATGCACGCAGCAATCTGCGAGGCATATCAGGAGAAAAATCAAGGCAGGATTTTTTACTGAAACGGTAAGAAAGATTTGGCATCTTGCTTACCTGGAATTTGGAGCGGGAGAAGAGTCTCGAACTCTCGACCTCAACCTTGGCAAGGTTGCGCTCTACCAACTGAGCTACTCCCGCGTATGGAGTGTTTGCAATCCAGGAGCACCAACATCATCCCCTGCATCGCCGATGAAATAATTTCTTATTTCGTAAAACAGGCGAGATTCTAGCACAGGGTTTTGAAATTGCAAACCAAATCCTCTGTAAATTCTGCTTTGGCTGCTGACAAACCATCGCATGGGGACTATTACGAGGTAATCGTAGTACTTCTACCCAATGACGCACTCCCCCGAACAGCCTATTTTTGATTCATACGATTGCGAATTGTGGATCGTGCGAGGTTTGCAATCAAAAAAAATCAGGGGGAATTCGCAATGAATAACATTTACACGTTTTTAAAACGCGTAGCGGCCATTGCGTGGCTGATTATTCTGGCTGTGTGGCTGATTGTTCTTTTTGGATATATATCCAACGCCAACGCCAATCCTCTTTTTGCGAGGCAGACCAGCCTGAAGTGCTCGTCTTGCCACACCATCTATCCGGAACTAACGCCGTTCGGCCGAAAATTCAAGCTGGGCGGATATACCCTGGGCGAACGCGAGAAGATCCCGCTGGCCTTTATGGCGATCGTCTCGCGCAATTCAATCAGCGACAATACCGACAAATCCAGCGGCGATAAGCTTTTCGCGAAGAACCGCGAACTGGTGGCCGAGGCCGCCAGCCTGTTCACCGGCGGCAAATTCACCGACTACGCCGGTGGCTTCGTGCAATGGACCTACAACAACATCAGCACCACCGACAATCAGAGATATGTCGGGCACGGCGCGCTGGACAACACTGATCTGCGCCTGGTGAAAATGACCGGATCGGAAGAAAAACCAACCTTCTTCGGCCTGACCTTGCACAACAACCCTACCGTCCAAGACGTCTGGAATACCACGCCGGCCTGGAGTTTTCCGTACTACAGCCCGACTATCGCCGGCCCGGGCCGCGGCGTGCCGACCTTCCTTGAGTCCGGTGCGCGGGTAGCCGGCATCGGCGCCTACACTTACCTGTTCGATTCGCTCTATCTGGAAGCGGCCTCGTATCAGACCGCCAAAGGTGCGCTTTCAGCCTTACGCTGGGGTACGCCGGATGCTCAAAGAGTAACGCTGTCGGGCTCCAATCCCTACTTGCGCGCTACCTACACCTTCGGCAGCGACCATCAGAATTTCACCGTCGGCGCCAGCGCCGCCAGAGTCACCATGGCGGCGCCGGATGCAACTCCCCAGGGCGATCGCTTCACCGACCTGGGATTCGACGCCACGTATCAGTTTTTCAGCAAGGATGATCACCATATCATCACAGCCATGGCTTCCACGATCCACGAGAAAGCCGACTGGCGGGCCGGTTTCCTGAATGGGAACAATGACAACCCGAGCTCCAACCTGCGTTCGACCCGAGCCAAGCTCAGCTATCTGTATGACCGCACCTACGGCATTACAGGCGCTGTATTCAAGCTCACGGGCGATGCCGACTTCGCGCGATTCGCTACCAACAACGGCAAGCCGGACACCTCGGGCTATATCGTCGAATTGAATTACTGGCCACACTACGTTTTTAATTGGGATCCGCAGGCGAACGTCCGCTTCGGGTTGCAATACACCGGCTATACGAAATTCAACGGCAGCAAAACGAATTACGACGCGACGCTCAGAGACGCCAAGGATAACAACACGCTTTACCTGTATGCCTGGTTCATGTTCTGACGGCAGTCAGGCGTTGTCTGAGCGGCGGCGCGAGCACAAGGGATAGCTGCGGGCGTTCCCGATTTACCGGTTTTTATCTGGAGGGGAATCGCCATGAATCACGAAAAGAATCAAGAAAAAAAAACATCGCGCCGGATTATGCTGCGCCGTAGCGGCGCGGTGCTAGGCGCGGTCATTCTTACACCTCTGATAGTTCATGCGCCGCCTGCCAAGGCAGGCTCCGCGAACAAAGGCATGCTGCATTACCAGGATAGTCCCAAGGATGGAAAAATGTGCGCCGACTGCGCTGCGTATACTCCGCCGCCCTCGCCGGAGGCAGGCACCGGCACTTGCAAAATTGTGGCGGGGCCGGTCAATCCTCAAGGCTGGTGCATGGCGTATTCGCACCGCTGATCGCCACGGCAAGAGTCATCTGGGGTCAGAGTCAACGGGGTTAGTCAATTTCTGCAGTGCTTCATCGCCAACTTGACTCTGACCCCACATGACGGATTCGGAGAAAGGCAGAGCGCACCAGGTCGTTTTTTTTATGCGATGAGGCAGGTACTCCGTGGCCCGCTAAGTGGGGTCAGAGTGAAGTTTCTGCAAAAAACACGCAGAAAGTTCACTCTGACCCCAGTTAGCTGCGTTTGTTAGGCGCAAACCAGGCGCGGGGATGACGGAGTTTATAGAGACGGCTTATCTCATTCCGGCGAGAAGGCGCTGCCATCCGGCGGTTTTTTGGATGATATCTCTGACGATAAAGCCGAGTTGCCGTTGGCTCGGTTGACCCCGTTGGTGGAATTGCCTGCATGCTCGATCAAGCCCATGTCCAAGGCCATCAGGATCAGTTCTGCGGCATTGTGCAAACCAAGCTTGTGCATCAGGTTGGCGCGATGTTTTTCGACGGTCTTGGCGCTGATATTGAGGAATTCACCGGTCATGCGATTGGTGCGCCCCTCCGCCACCAGCTTGAGGATGCTGCGTTCGCGCGCAGTGAGTTTGTTCCAGGGCGTCATCGCCTTCGGTGCATCGCCGCGATGCAGGAAATCGTTGATCAAGTGCATGGAGACGTCGGGGCAAATATATTTCTTGCCACTGATAACGGTCTGAATCGCAATCACGAATTCATCGTATGACGCATCTTTCAGCACATAGCCGTCGGCGCCTACCCGCAGCGTTTCCGTCACATATTCGTCGGTCTTGTAGACGGTCAGCACCAGCACCCGGATATCCGGCATGCGCCTCTTGATCTGCGCCGTGGCCTCGATGCCGTTCATGCCGGGCAGGGATAAATCCATGAGGATCATGTCCGGATGCAGGGAAATCGCTTCCCGGATCGCCTCCTTGCCTTCGCGCGCCTCGCCCACCACCTCGTAACCAGGTAGCGCCGTGATCATGGATCGTAGCCCGTGCCGGAGTAGATTGTGGTCTTCGACTATCAGAATTCGGTAGGTCATGACTTTCCTCCGATGGCTACGGGTGGACGAAATGATGGTGATTGCGGAGACTGAGATCTACGGCCGGCTCTTCCAGACACGGGTGGACTAAACAGAAATCTCCATTGATTGTAGGTCTCAAATCCCTCGAATGCACTATCGGCGTGAGAAAAACCACTACGTTTGATAGTCGATTTTGTCGAACTGCTCACCACTCCGCTGATTTGTTCGCCGTTACGCAACAAGTCAAACGCTGCGCCGGTGACCGGATCCGCATAGGCGCGGCGCAAATGCCGCACCGGCACCGGGAAACGCTGGTCTTCGATCAGGTCGTCAATACTGTTCGGCAGCGTCTTGCCAGCCCCGGGCGTGGCGTAATAATAGTGTTCAATCGCTAACCGATACTGGTCGCCGACGTACAGCAGTTCGGCTTCGGTTTCGCGCTGCCGCTCTAGCGACCAGACCTCGACCGCGCCCATCAGCGCCACGGCCATCAGCGCCAGCGTCAGCAGCAGGGCCAGCAAGACGATGCCGCGCGCCCTACGCTTGGTTGGCCTGGTTGGCTTAGTTGGCAATGGTAGCGGTATCATTTTCTACACCGTTGGTCTTTGCTGCACTGCGCACATCGTAGACCCCGCTCAGGGCGGGATCGAGAGGGGCGATGGCGATCCAGTTAGGACTTTCTGTCAGCGGATCCACCGGCACGCTGCGCAGATAGCGCTTCTGTACCAGTTCCTCCAGAGTTTCCGGATAGCGGCCTTGATCGCCATAGAATTTATCGAGCGCGTCACGCATGGTTGCCAGGTTTTGCTGCTGCACCTTGACCTTGCCGCCGTCCAGCGCGACAAAATAACGCGGCACGGCGAGCGTCAGCAGCAGACCGATCACGGCCATCACGATCACCATTTCAATCAGCGTAAAGCCTTGGCGGCAGAGCGGAATCGGCCTTAACATGATTACCACTCCTTGTAGGCGATGCCGTTCAAGCCCTTGCCAGGCGAGAGCGAGGCGACGTCATACACGTCGTTGCCCGGCATCGGATCATTCGGCGGGCTGCCGTAGCTGCGCAAAGCCCAGGTCAGCTCCGCCGGTTGGGCCGGATCGGGGTAGAACGGGTCGCGCGGAACATGGCGCAGGAATACCAGGCGGGCATGATTGACGTCCTTGGCATTTTCGACGCCGTTCACCAGTATTTCGAGCGAGGGCGGATAGCCGGAATCACCAGACTCCCTTGTAATCTGACCGGTGTCGGCTGCTGTCTTATAGTTGTCCAGCGCTATGCGGATCTGGCGCAAGGCCAGTTTCAGCTCGGTTTCCTTCATGCGGGTTGCCGAAATTTCATAGAGCGGCAAAGCGACCATCGCCACCAAGCCTACCAAGGCCAGTGTGATGACCAGCTCTATGAGCGTAAATCCGCGCGTTTTCATGGCTCGATCTTCAGCATCAGCGGTTGCGGCCGGGAGATATTGCGCAAGGCGCCGCCGCTCATGCCCAGCTGCGCCAGCTGCATTTCCACCAATGTCTGCCGGCTTGATGTCTTGGCCGCAAATGTCAGGTTCATCAGCGCTCCCGAACCGGTAAAGAATTTACCGGCGGCGGCGTCGAGCGTCATGTTGACGCGGCCGGCGGCGTCGTTGATGACTGGGTCGATGTTGCTGACGCCGACCCGGCTGCTGACATCGCCCGGGCTGGCGCCGACGAAGGACAGCACCCGTGGGTCGTAAAGGATGTAGAACGGCAGCGTATGGACGCCGTCGAAGCTTGAAGCGTTAAGAGTGACCTTGAATTGATCCCCTGCCTTGACGTTTTCCATCTTGCCCCAGGATATCTGCGGCCTGCCGCCGACACTGTTGGCGCTACCGCCGATGGCGGATGCGGCGGGGCTTACTGCCGGGCTTACTACCGGAATTACCGCAGGACTTGCTGCAGGACTTACTGCCGGACTTGCCGGCTGGGCGCTCTTGTCTGTTGCGCCGGCAGTCACCGGCGGGATGGCGGCGGCAACCACGATCGGCGTCACGCTGGCTGGTGCAGCGGCGCTAACGGCTGCGGGTATCTCTGCGGCCGGCGCACTGACTGGCATGGCCGCCGCTGCAGCCAATGGCGCCACTGGCGCCGCAGTTGCCGCATTTGCCAACACCTTATCGGATGGCACAGCCGCTGATACATCCGCCGGTGGCGGCGTGGCGGTTTCTGGCGCTGGCGCTGGTGCAGGCGCCGGCGGCGCCGTCACAGGCGGCGCGGACATAGGCGCAGATGGATAGGCGCCCTCGGCCGGGCTCGGATTGACGACCGTCTCGACCCCTTGCGGCTGCGTCGCCGAGGGTGTCGGTGCGCTAGGCACCACGCCGTTCAGGATAGTCGGGGCAACCGGTGGCACCGCGGGCGCGGCTATGGCAGCAGGCGGCGCCACCGGTGTGATTGCAGGTGCCGGTGCTGGTGCCGGTGCAGCGTCTGCCCTCGGCATGCTTACGCCGCTACTGGTACCTGACACGCTAGAGATCGGATCGAGACGGAACTGACCCGAGTGGATCGTGGTCTCGGTGCCGGACCAGACGTCGCGCATGGTGTCTTCGGCTATCCCCTGGGCGCGTACGATGCGGGGCGTGATCGATAGCACTATCTCGGTCTTGGTATGGTCGCCATTATGTTCGGAGAACAAGCGGCCGATGATCGGCAACTGGCCGAGGCCAGGCACTTTAGCGGCGGCGTTACGATCGGAGTCGCTGATCAGGCCGCCCAGCACCTGGGTTTCACCGTCGCGCAAACGCAAGCTGGTGGAGGCGCTGCGAGTGCCGATCTGATAGGCCAGCGAGCCGGAAGGCCCGGAGATTTCCTTGACGATATTGCTGACCTCCAGGTTCAGCTTGATGCCGACCTCGCCTTCCGGATAAACATGCGGCTCAGCTTCGAGCTTGATGCCGACGTCGATATACTGGATCGAACCGGTGACCACTGAACTGCCGGTTTGCACCGGTGTCACGGTATTGGTGATGATAGGCACCTTGTCGCCGATCAGGATCTTCGCCTTTTCGTGGTCGCGCACACGGATACGCGGGCTGGCCAGCAGATTGGCGTCGGTATCCTGCAGCTTGAAACCGATGCCCAGCGAGAACGGCGTGACCTGCAGCTGGCCGCGCGTCAGATCGCCGAGAGCGCCAAGAGTCAGGCCACCGGCGGCCCCGGTCGGGGTCGATATGGTGGCGCTGTTGGGCCATGAGATGCCGAGGTCGGTCAGGCGATCGCGGGAAATTTCCAGCACCTCCACTTCCAGCATCACTTCGGCGTCCGCCAGATCGTGCGCTGCAATCACCTTGGCGGCGACATCCAGCGCTTCCGGCGTATCGCGCAAGACCAGCGTATTGGTGCGTTCGTCGACCAGCGCGTCTTTGATCTTTAGCACGGATTTGAGCACTGACAGGATGTATTTCGCATCGCCATTCGAAATATGGAAAGTGCGCACCTTCAACTCTTGATATTCCTTTTGTTTAGCCGCGGTAGCCGGATAAATGAACATGGTGTTGACGTTCAGTACTTTCTTCTCCAGCTGGTTCTGCAACAGGATCAGGTTGACGGTGTCTTCGACCGAACCTTCATGCACGAAGATGGTGGTCTTCAGATCGGGGCGCACATCGCGGTCGAAGATCACGTTGAGACCGGTGGTGCGCGACAGCGCTTCGAACACCATGCGCAGATTGGCGTCACGGAACTGCAGCGTGACCGGTTTCCTCATGACTGACTGCGAGGCGGTCAGCGCCTCTTTGGCGCGGTGCTGGCCATCGATCTCGGTATTAATCTTGCGTAGTAACAGCTGGGCGTTGGGATTGGCTGGATTTTCCAGCATCACCACCATGGTGCGTTCGCGCGCCGCATCCAGTTTGCCGGCCGCGGCCAGCTTCTCGGCTTCGGCCAATATGTCCCGATGCCGCGTGTCCATGTCGATGTCAGCCACGCCGCGCCTGGCCCGTTCGTTGGAACCGTCAAGTTGCAGCGCCTCCAGATAGGCATCGCGCGCGCCCTTGGTATCGCCGGCGGAACGATGCTCGTCGCCCTGCCGTATCAATTTTTTGGTTTCTTCGTCGAGGCGGTTGATGTAATCGAGCTTATACGGCAAATTACCCGGGTCCAGCCGCAAGGCTTCGCGCATGTTGGCTAGCCCTTCCGCGACATGCCCTTCTTTAATCTGACGTTGGCCGTCCTTGTGCAGACTTTGCGCGGCGCAACCGTTCAGCAAAATCACCACCAGCAGCAACGCGGCCGGGCGGCGCCAGTTTTTTGACGTGGATTGGATAAGGCGCATTACAGCCCCCCAGAAATCAAAATGGATTGCCGCTGGTTGAGCGGAAGGTAAGTCAGGACAATTTCCTTGGCGCTGACGGAATCGATGCGATAACTGCCTTCGACGGTATCTCCCGCCGTCACCAGCAGCAACTGGTCATCCTTGGCCAGAAACGCGGTGGGCTTGGCTTGATCTTGCAACAGTCCGACAAAATTGAAGGGTAGCGGCGGCGCGGTCGGCGGTGGCGGCGGTGGTGGCGGCTCCTCCTTCGGTGGCGGCGGTGGTGGCGGCAACCAGCTGTTGGCGGCGAATAGATTGTTGGCGCCGGCCTGCTCCAGGTTGGTGCGTGCCGGCAGCGTTATGGTTTTCGGCAGTGCTGCAGCGGCGGCCGCCTGGTTGCTAGTCGATTGCTTGCTTGCCGCTTGAGGATTGTTTGCAGTCCGCGTCACCGGCTCGATCAGCTTGGATTCGGCAGAGCCGCCGGAAAACATCATGGCGCCGTAGGCCGCCAGCGCACCGGCTGCCAGCACCAATCCTATTTGTCGCCGTGAAAATCGGCTTCTGAGTCGATTGTGCATGTCAGACTCCACGGTAGACAAAAGTAAAATGAATGCGCGCATCCTGGATCGTGCTGTTGACTGCGGCGCGTTCGATATGCAGTTCGGCTAGCGAGGCATTAGGTATTGCATTGAGCACCCCTGCGATAAAACTGCGCAAGGTGTCGTAGCTGGCTTTCACCGGCAACACCACTTCATAGCTCACAAACGCTGCGCCATCGGCGTCCGAAACATGATATTCGCCCTTGGTCAGATCGAGCTTGGCCAGTTGCGCTTGTTCCAGCAGCCGCCGCAGATCGCTGGCATTGTGGTCAATCGTTGGAAACCAGGCCGTGAAACGCCGCAGTTGCTCGCTGGTTTTCGGCTGCACCCGATGTTCAAGCCGGGCCCGATTGAGATCGACCAGGGCGACCCGGGTCTGTGACTTGATCTCGCCGGCGTTCTTTTCCCAACGCGGCGCAATCGCCAGAGCCGCCAGCAAAGTGAAGCCGAGCAGCAAGACCCCCACCGCCCCCGGCCAGCCGACGCGGCGCGCCAGTGCGTAACGTAGCGTCAGCAGCATCAGCGCGATTGAGTTTGTGCTGTTCATTGCTCCTCCCAATGCGCCTGGATCTGAAAGCGGACCGGCGACCCTGGCTGGGTCTGTATCTGGTGTGAAGTCAGAACCACCCGTTGCAGGCCTGGCTGCGCCTGCAGATAGGTCAGATAGTCAAGCATGGTAGCCAGGTCTTTCGCCTCGCCGACCAGATGCAATTGCCGCCGTGACGCCACCGGCTCTACCGAAAGCAAAGCCACATGTTCCATCGGCGCCGATTCGAGTACTTTGAGCAGGCGCTCCCAAGGGGTGTTCAACTGGCCGGCAATCTGTGCGGCGTTCTTGAATTTCTGCATTTCGGCAGGCGTGACTTTGGCGCCGGCCTGGTCGGCATGGCTTACCTCATGCAGGCGCGACACCAGGGCCTCATACACGCTTTGTTCGGCCTTGCGATCGCCGTAGGCTGACGCCAATTGCACGCCGCCATAGATACTTGCGGCAGCTCCCGCCATCAGCAGTGCCAGCCCGAACGGCGGCAATTTCCGGCGCTGGCTGGCAAAATCGAAATCGAGTTTTTGGAAGGAGGCCATGATAGCTACCTGCTAAGCAAAGTTTGAGGCAACATCAGACGCCTCGGGTGTTACGGACGCTGCATCGGACATCGTCACTGGCTGCGGCGGCAGGCGCTGCCAGCGGCTGTGCGCGGCGGGCGGAATGTCACCTATGTCGGCGTCGAAATAGATCGGCAATCCGGCGTGGTCCGGCACGCACAGGCGGCGGCAAAACGCCTCGCAGCTATCGCTCAAGGCGGCCCAATCGTTTCTCGACAGGCGTTCGGCGGCCAGCGCCTGCCACTTGCCATCGCGAAGCCAGCCAAGCATTAAAGCGCTGCCGCGCACACGCGCCAGCAGCGCGTCATGGTTTTTGCTGTGGGCAAAAGAACCGTTCCAGAATGCTGCAAAGCCTGGCTCCAGACGATTCAGGCGGCAGCCGCCATCGTCGCAGGCCTGTTGGATGACATCCAGCAGGGCCGACGGCATGCCGCAAACCACCGCGCTGAGCCCGTCCAGCTGGACCGAACAGCGCATCGCCAGTGAGGCTGGATCGAGACCCAAGGTGTCGGCCAGCGCCAGCGCAGCCAAACGATCCAGCTCGGGCGGCGGCAAGCGACGCGCATCAACCTTCAAGACATCGTAGTGCACCAGGGTATCGGCTACTTCGAGATTGAGCCTGCGCGATCCTTGCGCTTCGGGATATTTTTCCCGGTTTTTCAGCTGCGGCAGGATATCGCGCAGCGCCTTGCCGATGCCGTCGTATGCACCTGCGCCAGGTTCAATTTTGGCGACCGGCACAATGATTGCATCCCCCGTTTCATCCCGCATCTCATCCCGTCCGTGGCCAGTCATTGGCAACAGCGCCGTCACTTGATGCGGCTCGACCAGCAGTTGTACAGTTTTACTCCACAGGTGTAACACGATTGATCTCCTCAAGAGTGGTCATGCCTGCCGCCACCAAGGCAACCGCCGCTTCGCGCAGCGTTTTCAGGCCGTTCTGCCGGGCGGCATGCTTGATCTTGGAAATGGCGGCGCGCTCCACCATCAAATCGCGCAAAGTGTCGTTCAGCGACAGCGTCTCGGCGATCGCGCGCCGTCCCTTGAAACCGCTGCCGCGGCAATGCGCGCACCCTACCCCATGCTGGAAATGAAAACTGGATATAGCCAGCGGGGAAGTACCCAGGCCCGAGCGCAGCATCAATTCCTTGTCGGGGTGATCCTCGGTCACGCACATCGGGCAGTTGATGCGTACCAGCCGTTGCGCCAGGATGCCGTTGAGGGCCGAGACAAAGCTGTAGGAATCGACCCCCATGTTGGTGAAACGGCCGATGACGTCGAACACATTATTGGCGTGCACGGTGGTAAACACTTGATGGCCGGTGAGCGCCGCCTGCACCGCGATTTGCGCGGTTTCCGGATCGCGTATTTCACCCACCATGATCTTGTCGGGATCGTGGCGCAGTATCGAACGCAGTCCGCGGGCGAAGGTCAGCCCCTTCTTTTCGTTGACCGGAATCTGCAGCACGCCAGACAATTGATATTCGACCGGATCTTCAATCGTGACGATCTTGTCGAGACCGGTATTGATTTCCGTGATTGCCGCGTAGATGGTGGTGGTCTTGCCGCTACCGGTAGGTCCGGTGACCAGCAGCAAGCCATAGGGAAGTTGCGACAGGCGCCGCACGAATTCCTTGGCGGGCTCGGCGAAGCCCAGGGTTTCCAGGCTTAAGGTTTGCAACTCGCCCGACAGATGATAGCGGTCGAGCACCCGCAATACCGCATCCTCGCCAAACAGATTGGGCATGATCGAGACCCGCAGATCGATTTCACGGCCTTCGGTCGAGACCTTGAAGCGGCCGTCCTGGGGAATCCGGCGCTCGGCGATATCCAGTTCGGAAATCACCTTGATGCGCGATAAGACCTGATTCGCCAGATCGCTGCCGTCCAAGCGTTTGATCATGCTCAGCACGCCATCCAGCCGATACTTGATGTTCAAGCCTTGCGGCTGGGTCTCGAGGTGGATATCGCTGGCGCCGGCGCGCAGTGCGTCATAGATGGTCGAGTTGACCAGCCGCACGATGCTGCTCTCGGTACTGCTGATGTCTTCAATCGAGATCGACAACGCGCTCTTGTCGATCGTATTGACGGTGTCGGCAATGCCGACCGAATCCATCGCCCGCACGGTTTTCTCAATGACTGCAAGATAGGAACGCAGATCGCCGGCGGTGGCGACGCCCCAGCTGACCGGCTGCTCGGCGCGGCTGCGCAAACGGGCGTTGATCCAGCTGCGGGTGCGCACATCCAAGGGGTCAGCCGTCACCAGCAGCAGCTCGCCGACCGGATCGACGAAGGCAATGCACAGCCGTTTGCCAGCCTCGATAAACGATAGCAGCTCAAAATCCGGCTTGAGTTGCCGCATCATGACCATCGTCACCGGCTGCATCCTGAAGTAGGCTGCGGCCGCCAGAAGATAAGCGGCAACATCATCGCCAAACCCGGCCGCTATCTGCTCGATGATCTGCAGGGTAGAACCTCCCTGCTCCTGCATCTCGCGGATGGCTTCCGGATCCAGAGCGGTCTGGACCGTGTGGGCCGGGCCGAAATTATGTGTGTAGACGTTGTCCATGGCGGTCACTGAATACTAGAGGCGAGATCGAAAATCGGCAAATACATGAGCACCACGATGGCGCCGATAATGAGGCCGATACACAGCATCAGGATCGGTTCGAACAAACGTGTCGCGACGTCGATGGCGCGGCTCAAGGTTGCCTCCTGAAAAGCGGCAATGCGCGCCAGGATCTCAGCCAGCTTGCCGGTACGTTGCGCCACCATCAGCATGCGCAAGGCGACTGGATCGGCCAGGCCGGCCAGCTGCAGCGCCGGGCCGATGGCGGCTCCCTCGCGGATCGACGCCACCGCCCGCGCCAGCTTGCGACTGTCTTCCGGCGTCAGCAGCGAGCCGCACATGTCGAACGCACGCACCGCCGGAATGCCGCCTTCGATCAGCATGCCGCTGGTGCGATAAAACTGCGCATGGCGGAAAATCCGGATCAGCGGCCCGACGATCGGCAGGCGCTGCAACACCGGCAGATTCCAGCCGGCACGCGAAGCATGGCGAACCGCCAAGATCAGCGACAGGAAAGCGCCGATGAAAGCAGCCGCCACCAATTGCGGATGGGCATGGATGGTTCTGCCGAGGCCGATCAAAACCTGCGACGCGAACGGAATCTCGCCCCGGGTCGATTCAATCAAGGTGGAGAATTTCGGCACCACCACCGCCAGCAGGAACAACACCACCAGCGAACCCACCCCCAGCAGCATCAATGGGTAAACCGCCGCCCCCACAGCCTTGGAGCGGATAGTGCGCAGGGTTTCGAAATTGGCGGAATAACGGCGCAGCGCAGCCGCCATATCGCCGGTCTGTTCGCTGGCTGAGATACTGGCGACCAGCAATTGCGGGAACACATCGGGCCGCTCGCTCATCACCCCCGAGAAGTTGCGGCCCTCCTTCAAGGATTGCACTATTTTTTCGAATACGCGGCGGGTTTCGGCCAGGCGTTCTTTTTCGGCCAGGGTTTCGATGGCGTCGATGATTCCCAGGCCGGCGTCCAGCAGCGACGCCAGTTCATGGGCGAACAGTGCGATATCAAGCCGGGTACGGCCAGTCCCGACACTCCCCCGCCCGGCGCGCGCGAAGCTGCTGCGGTGAGGTACGCAAGACAGGACACGCAGCCCCTCTCTTTCGGCGAGCCGGGTTGCCGCCGCCGCATCGACCGCAGCCAATCGCAGCGAGCGCATGGCGCCTGCCTGTGCTTTAGCCACAATGTCGAATTCGATGACGTGAGAGATGGGCGAATTGTTCATGGCAGCCGCCTAATTAGACATCCAGTTGCCGACATCAGCGTTCTCGCCGCTACCGCCAGGCTGGCCGTCGGCGCCCAGCGTACTCAGATCCAATTCGCCATGATCGCCCGGTGATTTGTAGAGATAAGGACGGCCCCAAGGGTCCATCGGCACGGCCTTCTTCAGATACGGCCCCTGCCATTTCTCCTCGTTATTCGGTTTCACGAAAAGACTGTCGAGACCCTCGTCGGTAGTAGGGTAATGCCCCACGTCAAGCCGATATTGATCGAGCGCCTTCTCCAGCGACACAATCTGAGCGCGCGCGATTTTGGTATTGGATTTGCCGATCTGATCGAAATAACGGGGAGCCACCATACCGGCAAGCAAGCCGATAATGACAATGACGACGAGCAGTTCAAGCAGCGTAAAACCTGCGCGCCGTTGGTTAGGGGCCGGCGCAGGATGCTCCAGACTGGCGGCAGCGAGACGCGTCATTATTATTCTCCCTAGGCCGGCGTGTTTTTTGTCCGACGGTTCTTCTGTGCTTGATTTTCTAGAAGACCCTACGACTCCGACCCCTATGCTCTTCAGAATACTACTGCTTGTCTTAAAAGCTACTGGGTATATACCCTCCACTTTGGGGGTGTATGGGTAGTTATCCGTAGAGTAGGGAATGGACCTGCTTTCTAAAACCAAACATGGCTGCATAAAATGCTTTGAAACGCTTCGCAATTAGCTGCTGCTTCGCTGCGAAGAACAGGAAATCCCAACAAATAAAACCTAGCTCCAGACAGCCGTTAAATATTCTCTTAAAGCAAGCGACTACATGATTGCAGTGATTGAAGTTGCGGTTGCTTTTGAAGTTGCGGTTGCTTTTGAAGTTGCGGTTGCTTTTGAAGTTGCGGTTGCTTTTGAAGTTGCGGTTGCTTTTGAAGTTGCGGTTGTTTTTGACGTGCCCCGCATTGGGACGTTGCCAAATGTGGCGCGTGTCAGTCGGGAATTGTGGGAAGACATGTTTGAGCGTAGCGAGTTGGTCTTTCCACCCGACTGGCACGCGCCACATTTGGGGACCTGACCGAAGGGAAGGCAACGGCTTTGCGGTCGCCTTCTTTTTGGTTACTTTTTCTTGGCGAAGTGTATAGACCGGAGACATAGGTAACAGGTGTGCCGGGACATGGGTAACACT